>ENA-ORBV01001788-ORBV01001788.1-microbial-mat-metagenome-genome-assembly--contig:-NODE-1788-length-47060-cov-8.776089_pt1 | contig 47060 bp, 38 predicted proteins | sample MGYA00237777_ERZ505514 | MGnify/ENA primary metagenome ERZ505514 (study PRJEB26160, sample SAMN06269048) | microbial mat metagenome | isolation source: Oligotrophic lake microbial mat | place... | reverse complement strand
GCATCTGGTACGACAGCATGCGTGAGAAGCGGGGTATGCCGACCACCACGGAGGCGGCCGAGGTCAAGGGCTGACCGTCAACATGGGCGGCCATCCGGGTCCGCGTTCGCTGCAATTGCCGCCTTGCAGGGTCCGTGTTGGAAATCGGCCGATGCGCTGAACGGAGTCCGGTGCGACCTTGAAGCTGCGGCGAGAGCCGTTGCAACGGATGCGATCACCTCTAGCTCGCCGCCCCAGTTCGGGTCGTGTTTGGAGTTCGATCTCGATGAACCGCCTGAGCAATTGGGCTCCGGCTAGATGCCGTAAAACAGCCCTTCAACTGCACCCGCTCCTGGCCGCAAGTGTGAGTAGGAGGCGGGGCCAAGAAGCTGCCTTTCGACGTGATGGCCCTTCAGACCCAGCGCAGCTTGCAGCGACTCCCTGGGAAACCCGACCCGAGCCAGTGACGGCCGGTCATTCAGTGGCCAAACAGCCGCTCAGCTCAGGCTTGGGGACCAAGATGCGCCGCCATGCGGTTCAAAGCCGTTGTCAGCGCTGGCAAATCCTGTTCGACGACCAGCCAGACGGCTTCGAGATCGACGCCAAGGTAGCCATGGACAATCACGTTGCGAAACCCGGCGAGTTCACGCCAAGGAGTCTGCGGCTCGGTGCCTTTGATCTCGCTCGACAAACGCTGGCTGGATTCGGCCAGGGTCTGTAGATTGCGGATCACGGCGTCTTGCACGAGGCGCGAGGTGTCGAAGCGAGAGCGCTCGGCGTTTGTGTACTCGAGGATGCGGGACAGGCAGTCGCGCATGTGCACCAGCAGCACCCGGTCCGCGTCGGGCCCCGGCTTCACAGCGGTACGGCGCCTGCCATCACGCGCTCGCGCAGGGCAGGGTGCAGGCTCGCTTCGGTGACGACATCAACGCGGCGGCCCAGCAACTCCTGCGCATCGAGCAAAAGGCCGCCCAAGGCAAGCGCGCTGGTGCCTGGAGCCAGCGTCACCAGCAGATCGATATCGCTTTCATCACTGCCATCGCCACGGCTCATCGAGCCAAAGATTCGAACACCCGTGACGCCGCGCCTGCGAGCCAAAGCCAGCAGTTCAGCACGGTGGGTTTCGATCAGCGGATGCATGGTCGAGAGTGTAGCCACCCTGGGGTGGCAGGTACTGGTACTGAGCTGTCAGCCAAGTCGGAGATTCTGGCTGGCCTCTGTCGGCAGTCTGGGCGATCGGGCGCCTGGGATCGATGGCGCAGGTTTTCGAATCGCGGCGCGCGCAGTTCGAGTACAGAGGCCGCGATGGCACGGGTCAACGACTTCAACATTGGCCTAAGACCTACGGACTGACGCGAATTCGGTCTGGCCTCACGCCTCGATCTCGATGGCTATCGAGCTTCAGAAGAGAGGCAACTCCATAGGTGAAGGGCGCATCGACCGCGCTTTGCCACTAGATGAATCGCCGCCAAACTCGGTTCAGCGCCGTGCGATTTCGGACGCAAGCCGGTTCCGGAAAGTCGAAGAGGTTAGCGACTTGCATCGCTAACCCGTTGATTTTTATGGCTCCTCGACCTGGGCTCGAACCAGGGACCTACGGATTAACAGTCCGGCGCTCTACCGACTGAGCTATCGAGGAATGCAGCCCAAGATTGTAGCCCGAAACGATGGCGCCTCAGAAGCTGGCTTGCACTGACGCACGCCAGGTGCGGGGCGGCAGCGGGTACAAGTAGACATGCCCGAACTGGTATGGCGACTCCTTCCAGGCCTGGTGGTTGGTGGCGTTGTCCACGCCCACGCGCCAAGTCAGTTGGGTGCCAGACCACTGCTGCTTCCAGCGCGCACCCAGGTCGACGCGGGACCAGCCGGCGATGCGCACACTTTCGTCGTTCGGCAGCACGACGCGGTTGCTCTCTGCCGACAGGCCGGCCTGCAGCGCCAGACCTGCCACGGCCGGCACGCGGTACTCGGCGTTGATGCGCATCGTGGCTGCGGGCACGTTCACCGGGCGTTTGCCGTTGACTGCTGCTTGCTGCGAACCGCGTCTCTTGGCGTCCAGCAGCTGGGTGCTGGCTTGCACGGTCCAGGCCTGCCACTGCTGGGCGATCGAGCCTTCGATGCCGTGGTGTCTGGCACTGCCGTCCAGCACACGGCGGCAGGTGGCCGGTGCGCTGCAGTCGCCCACGTCGGCCGTCTGGCCCCGGTCGATGTCGAACAAGGTCACTGACGCTTCGACCTCTTCGTCGCCGTGTTTGATGCCCAGCTCGAACTGGCGGCTTTGCAGCGCGATGGACTCACCCGCGTTGTTGTAGCGCGCGCGGTTGGGTGCCACATCGGTCTCCAGGCCGCGGCCCCAGCTGCCGTACATCAGCGTTCTTGGTGTCACTTGCCAGGCCAACGCCAGCCAGGGGGTGGTGGCGCTGCGGTCGTAGTCGGTGGCACGCAGGCTACCGTCGCCGTCCGCGCTGGTGCGCACGCTGCTGCGGTCCATCTGTGTGTGTCGCAGGCCGGCCCACAGTTGCCAGCGTGGCGCCAGCTGTGCAGCGTCGCGCACAAACCATTCGACGGATATTTCGTCGCGGTTGGTGTTGGCGTCCAGGAAGCCGAGGGACGGTGACGTGAGCAGGCTGCCGTCGATGTGGCCTGTGCCGGCGATATCGAACACCTGGTCCTGGAACTGGCCGCGGTAGCGGGCCTTCAGCACGCCGGCTTCGATGTCGTGTTGCACCGGCCCGGTGGCGAATTTGCCGGCCACCGACAGCTGCAGTGCACTGCTGGTGCGGCGCTCTTTGTCGCTGATGTATTCCCAGTAGGTGAAGCTGCCGTCGGGTGCATAGCGGTCGCACCAGTCGGGGCAGTTGTAGCTGGCGTCGTAGACGCCGTAAGGGAAGGCGGTGCGGTCGTCGCTTTGCAGGCGTTGCTGCATGGCGTGTGCGGTGAAGCGCCAGCCCTGGCCCAGGCGCTGCTGCCAGCGCAGCGACGCGGTGTCGCCATCCAGCACCACGTCTTGTCGCCAGGACTGGTCGTTCAGGTTGCGGCGCGGGTCGATGGATGTGGGCGATGGCACGCTGTTGCCCAGCATGCTGTAGCCGGCCACACTGGGTTGATGCTGGCGGCTGCTTTCCAGTTCGGCCTGCAGAAGGCTGTCGGGTGACAGCTGCAAGTCCACGGCCAAGGCCAGCAGCGAGCGCTGGCCCCGTGTGTTGCGCACCAGGGGGTCCAGCTTTTCGTAGGCCGCATTCAGGCGCACACCGACGGCGCCGTCTACGCCGAAGCGCTGACCCAGGTCGACCGCGCCCAGCACAGAACCCCGTTCGCGCCATTCCAGCCGCGCCTGGCGCAAGTTGCCATTGGGCCGCTTGACCACCAGGTTCAGCAGGCCGCCGGGCGCACTGGTGCCGGCCTGCACGCCGCTGGTGCCTTTCAGCACTTCGAGCCGATCCTTGTTGTCCAGCGCGATGGCGGTTTCTGCGTTGATGGGCAGCCCGTCGCGGCGCACATTGAAGCGGTTGTCCAGCGTGTAGCCGCGCACCGACAAGATGCTCCAGTAGCCCTCGGCGTTGTAGGCGTCGCTCACGCTGGCGTCCAGGCGTGTGAGCCCGCTGATCTGCGATATGCCCTGGTCTGCAAGCAGGCCCTGGCCGATGACGCTGGCCTGCAAGGGCGCCTTGGCCAGTGGGGTGTCGCCAAAGCCAGCCAAGCCGGCGGTGCCGGTGCTGCGACCAGTGATGGTGATGGTGTCCTGTGCGGACACGGGTGGGCAACAAGCCATGGCGGCTGCCAAGGCGATGCCCGCGAAGCGGAAGGTGGAACTGGAAGTTGAAGCGGATGCCATCCTGAGCTTTCAGAAGATGGCAGGTCGGCAAGTCAATACAGGCACGGGCCCCTGGCGGGCCCCCAACTGGAGACAGCTTCCCTGCGCGAGGATTACCTCAATCAGGTTCAAAGGGACTATCTCAGTCGGTGCGGCCTTGCGGCTGCACCAACACCCCTAGCGAATGGCCAGCGACTGGTCGCTGACACGGCACGGATTATCAACGATGAGCAGCCGGCCCTGCGCTGCCCAAAAACTTAAACAGCCCGCACGCGGCGGGCTGTTCTTGAGCGCAAACGTTGAGCGCAAACCTCGATCGCAAACCTCGATCGCAGGCGCGAGGCCCTTCAGTCGAACACCGGTGACTCCACACCCAGCACCTTGTGCAGCTTGGGGCTTGTGGTGGTGTACTGCAGCAGGATGCGCTTGTCGGGAAACACGATGGGCGCGGCGCCAAAGGCGGCCAGTGCGGCTTCATGAAAGCCCGACAGGATGAGTTTCTTCTTGCCGGGGTAGGTGTTGATGTCGCCCACCGCAAAGATGCCGGGAACGTTGGTCTGAAACTTTTCGGTGTCCACCGTCAGCTGCTTGCGCTCGATGCCCAGGCCCCAGTCGGCGATGGGGCCCAGCTTGGGGCTGAGGCCGAAAAACACCAACAACACGTCCAAGGGCATCACGCGTGTCACCCCATCAGACCCAGTGAGTTTCAGGCTCGTCAGACGGCCATCGTTTTCCTCGAATCCGGTGACCTGGCCCACGACGAACTGCATTTCGTAGGCGTCGCACAGCTCCCTCATCTTGGCCACGTTGGCTGGCGCCGCGCGGAAGCCGTCGCGGCGGTGCACCAGGATCACACTTTCGGCTTTGTGCGGACCATCGGCAACAAAGTTCAGCGCCCAGTCCAGTGCCGAATCTCCACCGCCCACGATGACCAGATTCTTGCCTGCAAACTGCGCCGGGCTGCGCACGCGGTAGAACAGCTGCGTCTCGTCGAACTTCTCCAGCCCGTCCACCTTCAGCGTGCGCGGCTGGAAGCTGCCAACACCGCCGGCAATGAAGATGGTCTTGGTCAGGAACTGCGTGCCCTTGGACGTCTCGACGAAGAAGCGGCTGCTGCCATCGGCTGCTTCCTGCTTCTGAACGACCATCACTTCCTGGCCCAGGTGGAAGGTGGCGCCAAAGGGCTCGATCTGCTTGAGCAGGCTGTCTGTGAGTTCCTTGCCTGTGCACACAGGCACGGCCGGAATGTCGTAGATGGGCTTGTCGGGGTACAGCTCGATGCACTGGCCACCGGGGTAGGGCAGGCTGTCGATGATGTGGCACTTGATCTCGAGCAGGCCGAGTTCAAACACCTGAAACAGGCCCACGGGGCCGGCACCGACGATGACGGCATCGGTCTGAATCGGACCGAAAGAGGGGCCATCGTGGCTGCGCGCCGTGTCAGCCACGGCTGGGTTGTCTTGCGAATTCATGACGGTGGACAGAGGAGATGCTGGCGGCTGCTCAGCGAACCAGCTGATCGAGTTTGCCGGTTCTGTCTTTCCAATCATCGGCGTCGGGCAGCGGCGCCTTGCGCTTGGTGATGCTGGGCCACTTGCGCGACAGGTCGGCGTTGAGCTTGATCATGGCCAGTTGCTCGGTGGGCACGTCTTCTTCGGGCAGGATGGCATTCACCGGGCATTCGGGGATGCACACCGCGCAATCGATGCATTCATCGGGGTCAATGCTCAGCATGTTGGGCCCCTCGCGGAAACAATCCACAGGGCAGACATCGACACAATCGGTGTACTTGCAGCGAATGCACGATTCGAGAACAACGTGGGTCATGGACGGGGGCTCGGTTGGATGGACAGGGCTTCGGCGCTCGCCGGAACCCGGATCAACCCCACATTTTACGTTGCGACGGCGGGCTTTCCGGCTTGTGCGAGATCAGGGTTGAAGGTCTTTGGCCCCGTTGCCACAGCGGTGGCGCCTGCACCCACCGTTACCACGGTGGGGCGGCTGGCGTGCAGGACGGTCGCCGCGCCCAGGTCATGCAGCTTGTGTTCGCTGGCCACGCAGTCGGGCCAGCCGGCGCGTGACACCACGCTGACCGTCGTGTCCTCATGCCAACCGGCGCTGCGCAGCGCGCGGCCCAACGGTCCCAGTTGGCGGCCTGCCATGTAGAAGACCTCGGTGTCGGCATGTCGGCCGGCCTGCAGCTGGCCTTGCTGCGTCATGGCCGTTGTCAGGCTCACGCTGCGGCCCGCGCCGCGGCGGGTCAGGGGCCTTTGGGTGGCCGCTGCAGCGGCAATGGCGGCCGTCACGCCCGGCACCACTTCGCTGGGGATGCCGGCCCCGGCCAGCGCCTGCAGCTCTTCTTCCAGGCGGCCGAAGATGCTGGGGTCGCCGCCCTTCAGGCGCACCACCACTGCATGCTGGCGTGCCATGCGGACCAGCAGTGCGTCGATGGCGGTCTGGCCGGTGGATGTGCAAAAGCCGCGTTTGCCCACGTCCAGCCAGCGGGCGCGGGGCGCGTAAGCTCGCAGCGCGGGGTCGGTCAGTGCGTCGAACAGCACCACGTCGGCCTGCGCCAGACGCTGCGCACCACGCACGGTGATGAGGTCGGCCGCACCCGGGCCGGCGCCGATGAAGATCACGCGCCCGCTCATGACGCCACCTGGGTGTCGGTGACCAACAGTGCGCCGCTGGTGCGGTGGCTGGTCGGGTCGACCACGATCAACGCACCGCCCACGCGATTGGCTGCGAAGGTGCACAGCGGCAAGGGCTGCTGCAGTTCGATCAAGACCTGACCGATGTCGTTGACCTGCAGGCTGTCGGCCGCCAGAGGCTGCAGCGTGTGGATGTCCAGCCGGTGGCGCACCTGAGCCAGCCGGGCCTGCACCCAGCGGTTGCCATGGCGCAGCCAGTATTTGCGGCCGGCAGTGGCGGCTTCCACGTCCAGCCAGGCCAGGGTGGCGACAAAACGCCGCACGGTCTGCAATTGACCGGGGGCGGCCAGCCAGTCGCCACGCGACACGTCGATCGGGCGGTCCAGCACCACGCCGGCCGATTGGCCAGCGCCTGCATGTTCCACCGTGCTGCCGGCGCGTCTGAGCGCCGCCACCTTGGCCAGCTGCCCGCCGGGGAAGACCTGCAGCTCGTCGCCCACGCGCACCTGGCCTTGCGCGATGCGTCCCCACAGCACACGCGGCTGTTCGCCGGCGCCCGGGCCTTGTTCGTTGACGGCACGTGCCACGTACTGCACGGGCAGCGCAAAATTGCCGTCGGCTGCTTCTTCCATCGTGGGCAGGTCTTCCAGCAACTGCAGCAACGTGGGGCCCTGGTACCAGGGCGCGTCCAGCGGCGTGGTGACGTTGTCGCCGCGCAGCGCCGACACCGGCACGATGCCCGCATGCACGATGCCCGCTTCGTCGGCAAAGGACTGCAGCGCGCGCGACACGGCCGCGAAGGCTTGTGCCGGGTCGGGCACGGCGTCAAGCTTGTTGACGGCAAACACGATGCTGGGCAAGCGCAGCAGTTGCGCCAGCAGCGCGTGGCGGCGCGTTTGAGGAAGCAGATCGATGCATCGATCTGCGGGCGGCAACGTCGAGTCAGCAGCCCGCTTCAGATCAAGCTTGGTGATGTCCACCAGCACCACGGCTGCGTCGCTTCCGGCCGCGGCCGTGACCATGTTGCGGGTGTACTGCTCGTGGCCCGGCGCGTCGGCGATGATGAACTTGCGGCTGGGCGTGGCGAAGTAGCGGTAGGCCACGTCGATGGTGATGCCCTGTTCGCGTTCGGCCTCCAGGCCGTCGGTGAGCAGGCTCAGATCGATGCGTTCACCGGCGGCGCGCGCGTGCAAGTGGTCCAACTGGTCGGCCAGGATGGCGCGGCTGTCGTACAGCAGGCGGCCGATGAGCGTGCTCTTGCCGTCGTCCACGCTGCCGGCGGTCAGGAAGCGCAGTACTTTGTGAGTGGCGGTCATGATGTTCGGTTCTTGATCAAGGTTCTTGCGCGGAGCCGGCTTTGCCGGTCCGCTGCAATCGCCCCCATGGGGGCAGCGACCGGGAGGGAGCGTGGGGGCTAGAAATAACCTTCCTTCTTGCGCCGCTCCATCGAGGAGTCGGACGTGCGGTCGTCCATGCGGGTGGCGCCACGTTCGCTGACGGTGACGGTCAGTGTCTCGGCCACGATGTCCACGGCATTCGCCGCGTCGCTTTCAACGGGGCAGGTGCAGGTCATGTCGCCCACGGTGCGAAAGCGCACGTGCAGCGTTTCCACCACGTCCCCTGCCAAAGGTGGCGTGACGCCCGTCACCGGCACCAGCAGCCCCTTCTTGCGCACCACCTGACGTTCGTGGCTGTAGTACAGACCGGGCAAAGGGATGCGTTCGCGCGCCAGGTACAGCCAAACGTCCAACTCGGTCCAGTTGCTGATGGGGAAGGCACGGAAGTGCTCGCCGGGGCGGATTCTCGTGTTGAACAGCGTCCACAGTTCGGGCCGTTGTTCCTTGGGCTGCCATTGGCCGAAACTGTCTCGGTGGCTGAAGATGCGTTCCTTCGCGCGGGCCTTTTCTTCGTCGCGCCGCGCGCCACCGATCAGGCAGTCGAAGCGGTGTTCTTCGATCGCTTCCAGCAGCGCCACGGTCTGGTGACCGTTGCGCGATTCCAGCGGGTCGGCCAGGCGCACGGTGCCGCGGCGGATGGATTCTTCGACACGGCCCACCAGCAGGCGTTCGCCCATCTCGGCCACACGCTGGTCGCGGAAGGCCATCACTTCCGGGAAGTTGTGCCCGGTGTCCACGTGCAGCAGCGGGAAGGGCAGCTTGCCACTAAAGTGATTGCCTGCCACGTGGTTCTTGAATGCCCTTTCGGCCAGGCGCAGCACCACGCAAGAGTCCTTGCCGCCGCTGAACAGCAGCGCAGGGCGTTCGAAGGCGGCAGCCACCTCACGCAGGATGAAGATGGCCTCTTCTTCCAGCGCGTCCAGGTGCTGGTGGTCCAGGCCGGGCAGCAGGTGTTCGATGGTCGTCGGGGCGTTCATGCGCGAATCTCCTGCATTTGTGCGAATCCGGATTCCACGTGCAGGCCGCACTCCTTGGCGTTGGGCTCTTCCCACCACCAGCGACCGGCGCGGAAGTCTTCGCCCAGCGCCACGGCACGGGTGCAGGGTTCGCAACCGATGCTGGGAAAAAACGCGTCGTGCAGCGCGTTGTAGGGCACGTCGTTCGTGCCGATGTGGTGCCAGACGTCGGCCCAGCTCCAGTCGGCCAGAGGGTTGAACTTGGCGCGGCCGTTGTTGGCGGTGAGGTCGGTGTCCTCGAAAGGCACCTCGGCGCGCGCGCCACTTTGTTCGCGGCGCAGGCCGGTCACCCAGGCCGTGCGGCCGGCGAGCAGGCGCGACAGCGGTTCGAGCTTGCGCAGGCCGCAGCAGGCCTTGCGCAGAGCCACGCTCTGGCGCATGGCCAGTTCGCCGTGGGTCTTGACGAAGTGCAGCGTCTGCTCTGCGGCCGGCTGCCAGCGTTCCACTGTCAGGTCGTAGCGGGTTTCGATGGCCGGGATCAGCGCCAGCGTCTGCGTGTGCAGCTTGCCGGTGTCCAGCGTGGCCAGGGCGATGGGCAGCCGATGGCGCGCGATCAAGTCGGTGAGCACCATGTCTTCGGCGCCCAGGCTGGTGGTCAGCACGATGCGGCCCGGGTGTGCGGCAGCGGCATGCTGCAGGCGCAAGACGGTCTGCGCGACGCGCTGTTCGTAGCCCGGCAAGAGGCGGGCATGCAGTTGAATGGCGCGGCTCATTTCGGGCTCTGGCTGTCGTGACGTTCGGGCGGCACGGTCTGGTATTGGGTGCTGAAGAAGCCCAGCGCCCGCTGCGCGGACTCCACCTTCTGGTCGGCACGCAGTTGCACCGCGTCAAAGCCGCAGCGGCGCAGCAGCGGCAGCATGTCGGCCAGCACTTCGCCGCTGGCGCGGATCTCGCCCACGTAGCGCAGGCGGCCGCGCAGCAGCACGGCCTGCGAATAAGCCCGGCCGTCGGTCCACTTGGGGAACTGCAGCAACACGGCGGCTTGACGGTGGATTTCTTCGGCGCGTTGCAGCACGTCGGCGGTGTTGTCCAGCAGCAGGGCGCCTTCGGCCGCGGGGCTGGTGGTGGCAATGAATCGCATGGTGGCTTTCAGGCCTGCGCCGCTGTGCTGCGGCGCACGGCGTCGGCAGCATGGCGAAAGGGCAGGGGGCCCAGTCGGCGCGCGGTGTGGATGAAGTGCTCGCCGGCCTGGCGTTGCAGCAGGTAGGTGGCGATCACGGCCTCGATCACATCGGGCACTTCGTCGGCCGCAAAGGACGGCCCGATGACCTTGCCCGCCAGCGCGGCGCCACTGAGCGTGCTGCCGTCGGCGCCAGCCACGCTGACCTGGTACCACTCCTTGCCGTCCTTGTCGACGCCCAGGATGCCGATGTGGCCGCTGTGGTGGTGGCCGCAGCTGTTGATGCAGCCGCTGATGTGCAGATCGATGTCACCGATGTCGTGCAGCTCGTCCAGGTCGTCAAAACGTTCGGTGATGGCCGCAGCGATGGGAATGCTGCGCGCGTTGGCCAGTGCGCACAGGTCGCCGCCTGGGCAGGCAATCATGTCGGTCAGCAGGCCGATGTTGGGCGTGGCAAAGCCCCCTTCGCGAGCGGCCAGCCACAGTGCACGCAGCTCGCTTTCGCGCACCCAGGGCAGCAACAGGTTCTGCTCGTGCGTGACACGCAGTTCGCTCATCGAAAAGCGATCGGCCAGTGCGGCAGCGCCGTCCATCTGATCGGCCGTGACGTCGCCTGGCGGCAGGCCGGCACGCTTCAGCGACAAGGTCACCGCGCGATAACCCGGCACGCGGTGGCCGTGCACGTTGCGCTGATGCCAGCGGTCGAAAGTGGCCAGGGGTGCATGTGCGGGCTCGGCCTTGCCGGGTGGCTGCACGGCGGTGGGCAAGGGAAAGCTGGCCTTCACGCGGTCCAGTTCGCTTTGGGGAACCAGCGGTGTGCTCGGTTCACCCAGCAGCGCAGCAAACTCGGCGTTCACCGCATCGACAAAACGCTGACCCTCGGCCTTGACCAGGATCTTGATGCGCGCCTTGTACATGTTGTCGCGCCGCCCGTGCAGGTTGTACTGGCGCACCACGGCTTCGATGTAGACCAGGATCTGCTGCCACGGCACAAAGGCATTGAACTCGGTGGCAATCACCGGCGTGCGGCCCATGCCGCCGCCCACCGCCACACGAAAGCCCACCTCGCCGGCTTCGTTCTTGCGCAGCGTCAGGCCGATGTCGTGCCAGTCGGTAGCCGCGCGGTCTTCCCGCGCGCCGGTGACGGCGATCTTGAACTTGCGCGGCAGGAAGGCAAATTCCGGGTGCAGCGTGCTCCACTGGCGCAGGATTTCGCAATAGGGCCGTGGGTCCACCACCTCATCAGGCGCGATGCCGGCCAAGGCGTCGCTGGTGATGTTGCGGATGCAGTTGCCGCTGGTCTGGATGCCGTGCATGTCCACGTCAGCCAGCAGCTCCATCACCTGCGCGCTGCGCTGCAACGGAATCCAGTTGAACTGCAGGTTCTGGCGCGTGGTGAAGTGGCCGAAGCCGCCCCGTTCCTGTGGTGTGCCCCCGTCCTGCAAGTCAAATTCGCGGGCGATGCGTGCCAGCTGGCGCAGCTGGCGGCTGCTGAGCTCGCCATAGGGCACGGCCACCCGCAGCATGGGCGCGTGGCGCTGCACGTACCAGCCGTTTTGCAGGCGCAGCGGGCGGAAGTCGTCTTCCGGCAGTTCGCCCATCAGGTGACGCGCAAGCTGGTCGCGGTATTGCGCGGCGCGGGCGCGCACAAACTGGCGGTCGGTGTCGGTGTAGGCGTACATGTTTGTTTCAGGAAAGAACCTTGAGGCCGGCGCCCAGCAGCGAGACGCACAGCACGCCACGCACCACACGCTCGGGCATGGACTTGGTCATGCGGGCGCCCAGCCAGATGCCCGGCAAGGAACCCAGCAGCAGGGCGGCCAGCAGCTCCCATTCGACGTTGCCCAACGATGCATGGCCGATGCCGGCCAGCAGCGTCAGCGGCACGGCGTGCGCGATGTCGGTGCCCACCACGCGGTGTGCCGGCAGGCGCGGGTACAGCAGCAGCAGCAGCGTCGCGCCGATGGCACCGGCGCCGATGGAACTGAGCGACACCAGCACGCCCAGCAGCACCCCGGAAGCGATGGTCAGGGTGTCACGGCGGCCAGGCGGAATCCACTGTTCCAGCCGCAGGCCGACGCGGTTCCACACCGGTTTGCAGGCCACGGACACGGCCGTCAGCAACAGGGCAACGCCCAGGGCCACGCTCAATGCGCCGGCCCAAGTCTTGGTGATGCCGGTGAAGTGCATCAGCGCGATGGTGACCAGGGTGGCCGGCAGGCTGCCCGCCAACAGCAGACCGGCCACGCGGTAGTGCACGTGGCCCAGCTTGTGATGCACCCAACTGCCACCCGACTTGGTCAGCGCGGCAAACCACAGGTCGGTGCCGATGGCCACGGCCGGCGCCAGGCCGAAGACGCCTATCAGCATGGGAGTCATCAGAGAACCGCCGCCCACTCCCGTGAGACCGACGATGGCGCCGACGCCAAATCCACTCAAAACCGCCATCCAGTCCATCGGAGCACATGCGCAGGGCAGGGCGGGGCGCGCTGCCAACGTTTTGCACTTTATGGATCACGCTTATTTCCTGGAAGTACAGAAAAGTAGCATGCATATGTCTAGTTCGATATATCGCAGAGCGGGCTGAGCAGGTTGCCTAAAATCCCACCCATGAACCTACGGCCCGGCTTGCAGCCCGAGATCAGCCGACGCCGCTGGCTGCTGGCCGCCTGCTTGGCGGTGACCGGTTGCCAGACCACGCCGCCAGCCCTGCCGGTGGGTCAGGCGGTAGTGCCAGGCGCAACGCCGAACCCGCCAAACCCGCAGATTGCGACGGCAACACCAACGGCCGTGACTGCCCCGGGGGCCATCAAACGACTGCCCAGGTTGGGGCTGGTGCTGGGCGGCGGCGCCGCGCGCGGTTTTGCGCACATCGGGGTCATCCAGGTGCTGGAAGAAGCCGGCATCCGCCCGGACCTGGTCGTCGGCACCTCGGCCGGCAGCCTGGTGGCGGCGCTTTATGCATCGGGCAAGAACGGCGCTGAGCTGGCCAATCTGGCGCTGACCCTGGACGAAGGCGCCATCACCGACTGGGCGTTTCCGGGCCGCGGCATGATCCGTGGCGAGGCCCTGGCGCGTTTTGTCCGCGAGCACACAGCCGGCCTGCCCATCGAGCAGATGAAACTGCGCCTGGGCATCGTGGCCACGGATCTGGACAGTGGCAGCGCCATCCTGTTCGAGCGCGGCGACACCGGGCAGGCGGTGCGCGCGTCCAGTTCGGTGCCGGCCGTGTTCCAGCCGGTGAAGATCGGCGGGCGCGAGTATGTGGATGGCGGCTTGGTGTCGCCCGTGCCCGTGCGTTTTGCGCGCCAGATGGGCGCCGAGATGGTGCTGGCGGTGGACATCTCCACACCGCCTGAAGGCGCGGCCACGGGCGACACCATGAAACTGCTGCTACAGACCTTCGCCATCATGGGCAAAAGCATCAATCAGTTCGAACTGCGCGACGCCGACGTGGCGCTGCGGCCGCCCTTGCTGGGCGTGAGCGGCGCCGACTTCACCTCGCGGGTGCGGGCCCTGCGCTCTGGCCGTGAAACCGCGGCTGCGATGTTGCCGGCCATCAAGGCCAAGCTGCTGGCCCTGTCGCGCTAGGCCGCTAGGCGCTACGGGTCGGCCCGCAAAGTTTCAGGCAAAAAAAAGCGGCCCAGCCGGCTGACTGGGCCGCAATGCACCTGGACGGGTGCTGAGGAGACTCACTATCCACAAACCACAGATCACGGACCACGGACCACGGACCACAGACCACAGACCACAGACCACAGACCCTGCCGTTGAAGCGGCGGGATGGGCGATAGACGCAGCCCGTCGGAAAAAGTTCAGCAGCCGTGGCCGGCACCGAGAAGGATTTGGCATTTTGCGAATCGGCCCTGCCCAAGAAAAACGGCGCCCTGAGGCGCCGTCTTGATGCGATCCAGCCGTGACAGCCGCGCCAAGCGTGGCTTTTGGTCGCGCGGCTGACTGGCCAGGCTCGCTGATCAGGCGGTGCGCTTGGCCTTTGCCGCGCTCTTGGTGGCGCTGACCGCCGTGTTGGTCATGGCCGTGAAGTTGGCCTCGGCCACCTCGGTCGCTTGCTTGGCCGCCTTGTGCGCGGTTTCGTAGGCGTTGTTGGCAGCGGCAACGGCCGACTTCACCAGCGCCACGGCGCTTTCACTACCGGCGGGGGCGTTCTTGACGGCGTTGTCCACCAGGGCCAGCACCTTCTTCTGGCTGTCGGCCATGTTGACTTCGGCGTTCTTGGTGAACTCGGCGCTGGCGCCAGCCATGATGTCGTACAGGTGACGGCTGTAGGCCGCTGCCTTTTCGGCGGCGGGTTGCAGCAGGCCGGCTTGCAGGGCCAACAGTTCTTGCGCGTCTTTCACCGACAGGGCGGCGGTGGTGGTTTCGGCAACTTCGGTGAGCGAAGTCTTGGCCACTTGCAGGTTCAGCTCGACGAGCTTTTCGATGCTTTCAAAGGCCTTGGTGGTCATGCCGAACAGGGTTTCGACGCCAGCTTTCTGGGCGGCCACGAATTGATCAGCGGTGAAAAGGGTGGTGGTCATGGATATCTCCTGAGGGGTTGCGGATGGGACGGGCTCTTGCCGCGCTGCCTGAACATCTTTGCTGCGCTGCAACATGGAACGAAGTATAGGGTTCTCCCGCAACGATGCAAGTAGTTTTTGCTGCATCGCAACATTCTAGAGGCGACTTCCTAGAATCCGGCCCCGTGCGCGCCTTCCACTCCGACCAGTTCGTTCTGCCTTTGCCTCCTGGGCACACCTTTCCGATGGGCAAGTACCGGCTGCTGCGCGAGGCCGCTGAAACAACCCTGCCCGGCGTGCAGTTGACTGAAGCCACGCCGGCCACGGATGGCGAACTGGCGCTTGCGCATGACCCGGACTGGATTCACGCCGTGACCAGCGGCAGCACCACGCCGGCGCAGCAGCGCGAAATCGGGTTTCCGTGGACCGAGCGCATGGTTGATCGCGCCCGGCGCTCGGTGGGTGCGACCATCGGCGCTGCCCGCGCCGCCTTGCTGTCTGGTGAAGGGGTGGCCGCCAACCTGGCCGGGGGCACCCACCACGCCTATGCCCACAAGGGTTCCGGCTACTGCGTGTTCAACGACGTGGCCGTCGCAGCACGGTTGATGCAAGCCGAATGGCACCGCCACCACCGCCACCACCAGCGCCTGTTGCGCGTGCTGGTGATCGACCTTGACGTGCACCAGGGCAACGGCACGGCTGCCATCTTCAAGGACGACCCGAGCGTGTTCACGCTCTCGCTGCACGGTGCCAAGAACTTCCCGTTCCGCAAAGAAGCCAGCGACCTTGACGTGGAACTGCCGGACGGCTGTGCCGACCAGGCTTACCTGGCGGCGCTGGACGCAGCGCTGGGCCGGGTCTGGCACCACCACGCCGACGCGGCGCCCGGCCTGGCCTTCTACCTGGCCGGCGCCGATCCGCACGAAAACGACCGCCTGGGCCGCCTGAAGGTCAGCAGCGCCGGCCTGGCTGAACGCGATCGCCGCGTGCTGCAGGCGCTGCGCGAGCGGGGCATTCCGGTGGCGCTGTCCATGGCCGGTGGTTACGGTCGGGACTTGACCACCACAGTGGCGGTGCAGCGCCAGACGCTGGCGCTGGCGCTGCAGTCCTGGCAGGACTGGCAGGGCCGAGATCGGATGCAGCGGGTGGAAGAATCGGCCGCATGAATCAGACCCCTGAAGACGCTGATCGCCCCCGGCCGCTGCCGCGCAGCCACTTCGCCCACTTCCAGACCATCACCACCCGATGGATGGATAACGACGTCTACGGCCACGTCAACAATGTCGTGCACTACAGCTTTTTCGACACGGCCGTGAACCGCACGCTCATCGCAGCCGGTGTGCTGGACATCCATGGCGGTGAAGTCATCGGCCTGGTGGTGCATACGCAGTGCCACTACTTCGACAGCATCGCATTTCCGCAGACCGTTCACGCGGGTCTGCGCGTCGCGCATCTGGGCCGGTCCAGCGTTCGTTATGAACTGGGGCTTTTTGCCGATGACGCACCACTGGCTGCTGCCGTCGGCCAGTTCACGCACGTCTATGTCGACCGCGCCACCCGCCGGCCGGTGCCGCTGCCGCTGGCGCTGCGCGCCGCACTCGAGACCCTGACCCGAAAGCCTGCATGAGCACCGAAGCCACCATCACCCCCGAAACCACGGCCGCAGTGGACGCGGCCATCACCTCGCGTCGGTCGATCCGCGCCTTCCTGCCGACGCCCGTGCCACGCCAGACCATCGAGGACATCCTGGCCGTGGCTGCACGTGCGCCCTCAGGCACCAACACGCAGCCCTGGCAGGTGCATGTGCTGACCGGCGGGTCAAAGGTCGCGTTGTCACGCGACATCCGCGCCGCCTTCGACGACCCCGAGGAACGCGCCCGCCACACCGAGCCCTACGCCTACTACCCCACCGAGTGGCGCAGCCCCTACATCGACCGCCGCCGCAAGGTGGGCTGGGATCTGTACGCGCTGCTGGGTATCGGCAAGTCCGACAAGCAGCGCATGCACGAACAGCACGGCCGCAACTACCAGTTCTTTGATGCGCCCGTGGGCCTGATGTTCACCATCGACCGCGTCATGCAGCAGGGCAGCTGGCTGGACTTCGGCATGTTCTTGCAAAGTGTGATGGTGGCGGCGCGTGCACGTGGGCTGCACACCTGCCCGCAGGCGGCTTTCACGCAGTTCCACCGCATCATCGGTCGCCACCTGAGTCTGGCCGAATCGCAGATGGTGGTGTGTGGCATGTCACTGGGCCACGCCGACTGGGCTGCGGTGGAAAACACGCTGGTCACCGAGCGCGAGCCCGTGGCAGGTTTCACGCACTATCACGACTGAAGCCCGGGCCGGTGTGCGGGCACCGTGCCGCGCAAGGGGTGTGTCAAGGTCCCGCCCCTAGAATCCCGCACTTTGACACCGGCGGCAAGCCGGAAACTTGCTGCTGCCGATGAGCCCTCTTGCGCTGGTTGTCCTGCTTCCGCTGCTGCTTGGCACCACGCTCTGTTTCTGGGCCGGCCGGGTCGACAGCCCCGCGCGCCGCCGGCTGACGGCTCTCGTGGCCGCCGCGGTCACTGCCGCGGCGCTGGGCGTGCTGCTGTGGCTGGCGCCCAGGGTCTTCGCCGGCGAAGTGCTGCTCACCCAGGCCAGCTGGGTGCCGGCGATCGGCTTGAACGCCAACTTCAGACTCGACGGCCTGGCCTGGATGTTTGCCGCGCTGATCACGGGCATCGGCTTGTTGATCGTGCTGTATGCCGCCTTCTACCTGCACCACGACGATCCGGCCGGCAAGTTCTTCGGCACGCTGATGCTGTTCATGGCGGCGATGCTCGGCATCGCGCTGTCGGACAACTTGATCCTGCTGCTGGTGTTCTGGGAGCTGACCAGCCTGTCGTCGTTCCTGCTCATCGGCTTTTGGGGGCGGCTGGAAGAGTCGCGCGCCGGGGCCCGGCAGGCGCTGGCCATCACAGGCGGTGGCGGGCTGGTCATGCTGGCCGGCATCGTGGTGCTGGGGCAGATCGCCGGTACCTTTGAGCTCTCGCAGATGCTGGGCCGCGGCGCGGAGATCCAGGCTCACCCGATGTACCCGCTGGCGCTTTGCCTGATCCTGGTGGGCTGCTTCACGAAGAGTGCGCAGCTGCCGTTCCATTTCTGGCTGCCGGCAGCCATGGCAGCACCCACGCCGGTGTCGGCCTACCTGCACTCGGCCACCATGGTCAAAGCCGGCCTCTTCATGATGATGCGGCTGTATCCGGTGCTGGGCGGCACGGCACTGTTCCAGGACATCGTGGCCAGCGTCGGCCTGCTGACGATGGTGTTTGCGGCCTTCGTGGCCGTGTTCAAGCACGACCTGAAGGCCCTGCTGGCCTACTCGACCATCAGCCATCTGGGGCTCATCACCTTCCTCATTGGCCTGTCCTCACCGCTGTCGGCAGTGGCCGCGGTGTTCCACATCCTCAACCACGCCTGCTTCAAGGCGGCGCTGTTCATGAGCGCCGGCATCGTCGACCACGAAACCGGCAGCCGCGACATGCGCCGCCTGGGCGGGCTGCTGGCGGCGATGCCGGTGATGGGCCTGCTGGTGATGGTGGCCGCCGCCGCGATGGCCGGGCTGCCGCCCTTCAACGGCTTCATCAGCAAGGAAATGATGCTGCACGAAGCCGTGCACGGCGGGCTGTGGGGCAGCGCCGGCTGGCTGGTGCCTGTGCTGGCCACGCTGGGCGGGCTGTTTTCGGCAGCTTATTCCTTGCGGCTGGTGCACGACACCTTCTTCAACGGCCCGGCCAAGGACCTGCCCCATCCGCACCCGCACGAGCCGCCACTGGGCATGAAGCTGCCCGTGATGCTGCTGGTGCTGATCTGCATCGCCGTCGGCCTGGCGCCGATGCTGCTGGCCGGGCCGCTGGTGAGCGTGGCCGCGTCGGCCGTGCTGGGCGCACCCGCGCCGGCCTTCGAACTGGCTTTGTGGCATGGCCTGAACCTGCCGCTGGCCTTGAGTGGGGTGGCGTTGCTGGGCGGCCTGGCGATGTACGCGGGGCTGAAGCGTGGCGGGCGGCTGCACGCTTACGTCAGCCGCGCGGGCGGCCAGCAGGTGTTCAGCGGTTTGACCGACGGACTATTCGCGCTGGCCGGCCGTGTCGCCCAAGCGCTGGAGAACGGCTCGCTGCAGCGGTATGCAGCATGGATGGTGGCTTCGGCAGTGGCCCTGGGGGCTGCGCCCTTCTTGCTGGGCAGCGGACCGGCGCCTGGCACTGGCCAACGAGCTCTGCTGCCCGCCCCAGCGCTGGCGGTCGGCATCTGGCTGGCCTTGCTGGTCATCGGCGTGGTGCTGCTGCGGCTGCATCGCCGGCGTTTCGAGGCCACTGTGCTCACCGGTGCGGTGGGCCTGGTCGCTTCGCTGACTTTCGTCGCCTTCTCGGCGCCCGACCTGGCAATGACACAACTGTCGGTGGATGTGGTGTCCACCGTGCTGCTGTTGATGAGCCTGGCCGTGCTGCCCCAGTTCTCGCCCCTCGAATCGGCCCAGCTGCGCCGCTGGCGAGACGGCGCGCTGGCCGTGTCCGGCGGCGGCGGCATCGCCTGGCTCAGCTGGCTGGCGCTGACGCGTGACCACGATTCGATCTCGTGGTACTTCCTGGAGAAGTCGGTGCCTGCCGGTGGCGGCAGCAACGCGGTCAACGTGATCCTGGTCGACTTCCGCGGCTACGACACCTTTGGCGAGATCACCGTGCTGGGCATTGCCGGTGTCGGTGTGCTGGCGCTGCTGGAGGGCCTGCGCGTGCGCCGACCCGGCGCCGACCCGCAGGGCCGGCCCTGGAGCTTCGAGCGCCAGCCGCTGATGCTGCGCATGGCGGCTCGCCTGGTGCTGCCGCTCGCGCTGGTGGTGTCGGCCTACATCTTCTGGCGCGGACACGGCCTGCCGGGCGGCGGTTTCATCGCCGGGCTCGTCACTGCAGTGGCGCTGGTGATTCAGTACATGGCCATCGGCCAGCAGCAGGCCGAGGCACTGCTGCATGGCGCGGGCGGGCGCCGCTTCGTGCGCTGGATCGGCGCCGGGCTGGGCATGGCATGGCTCACCGGCATCGGTGCCTTCTTCTTTGGCAGACCCTTCCTGACCAGTGCCCACGGCCACCCCGTGGTGCCTGTGCTGGGTGAGCTGCCGCTGGCCACGGCAGCGCTGTTCGACCTGGGGGTGTACGTCACGGTGGTGGGTTCGACCCTGCTGATGCTGTCGGTGCTGGGCGCCGCCAGCAAGGGCGTGCAGCCAGCGCAGGCGCGACCATGATCTCGATGGAGTTCCTGGTCGCCAGCGGCATCGGCTTTGTCGTGGCCTGCGGCATCTACCTGCTGCTGCGCGGGCGCAGTTTCACAGTGGTGCTGGGTCTGTCGCTGCTGGGTTATGCCGTCAACGTCTTCATCTTTGCGATGGGTCGGCTGTGGAGCGGGGCGCCCCCCATCCTGGAAGGCGCAGGCCCGTTTGCCGACCCCCTGCCGCAGGCCCTGGTGCTGACGGCCATCGTGATCGGCTTTGCCACCACGGGCTTCGTGATTGAGTTGGCGCTGCGCAGCCACCACGAAAACGGCACCGACCAGGTCGACGGCATCGAGCCTGGCGAGGATGGCGAAGACCGCGACGAAGCCGAGCGGGGGCCCGGGCGGTGATGCAGACCCTGCTGCACGAAGTCATGGCTCACCTGCCGATGTTGGCCGTGCTCTTGCCGTCGCTGACGGCCGTGGTGTTGCTGCTGCTGGGCGACCACGGCGGCGACTCTCACGGCGGCCATGGCCACCACCGCCTGCTGTGGAGCCGGCGCATCGCCCTGGCTTCGGTGCTGCTGGGCCTGTTGATGGCCGCGCTGCTGGTGCAGCAGGCCGCGACCGGCGAGCTGACGGTGTATCGCGTGGGCGACTGGCCGGCGCCTTACGGCATCGTGCTGGTGGTGGACCGCCTCAGCGCCATGATGCTGCTCCTGACGTCGCTGGTGGCGGTGCCGGTGCTCTGGTACGCCACCGGCGGCTGGGACTCCCACGGCCGCCACTTCCACGCCCTTTTCCAGTTCCAGTTGATGGGCCTGAACGGCGCCTTCGTCACGGGCGACCTGTTCAACCTGTTTGTGTTCTTCGAGGTGCTGCTGATCGCGTCCTACGTGCTCATGGTGCATGGCCAAGGGCGGGTGCGCTTTCGTGTCGGCCTGCACTACGTGGTGCTGAACCTGGTGGCTTCGGCGCTGTTCCTGATTGGCGTGGCGCTGCTGTACGCCAAGACGGGCACCTTGAATTTTGCCGACCTGGCCGTGCGCGTGCCGGGTGTCACCGGGCCCGACGCCGCGCTGCTGCAGGCGGGTGCCTTGCTGCTGCTGGTGGTGTTCGGTTTCAAGGCGGCGCTGGCGCCGCTGTCGATGTGGCTGCCGGCCACCTATGCTGCTGCATCCGCGCCGGTGGCCGCACTCTTTGCGATCATGACCAAGGTAGGGGTCTACGGCATCATCCGCCTGCACGGCGTGGTCTTCGGCGCCGATGCCGGGCCTTCTGTGTTCCTGGTGGCGCCGCTGCTGTTGCCCCTGGCGCTGGCCACCTGCGTGGTGGGTGTGCTGGGCGCTTTGGCTGCGGCCACGCTGGAGCGCCTGGTGGCCTGGCTCACCGTGGCATCGGTCGGCACGGTGCTGGTGGCGGTGGGGTTGTTCACGGACGCGGCCTGGGGTGCAGCGCTGTACTACATGGCCAACAGCACGCTGGTGGTGGCGGGCATGTTCCTGCTGGCCGAACTGGTGGCGGCGCAGCGGGGTGATGCGGCCGCGCGGCTGGAACCCGCATCGCCCGTGTCGCAGCCGGTGCTGCTGGGTTTGATGATGCTGCTGGCCGGCGCATCGGCCGCTGGCCTGCCGCCCTTGCCGGGTTTCATCGGCAAGCTGATGCTGCTGGAAGCCTCGTCGGCGCACACCTGGCAGCTGGCGGTGTGGACCGTCGTGCTGGGCGTGGGTTTCTTGTCCCTGATTGGCCTGGCGCGGGCCGGCAGCATTCTCTTCTGGCATGTGCGCGACGAGGTGCCGGGCACCGCCGCCGGCGCCAGCCCCAAGCTGATCGGCGCCACCACCGCTTTGCTGGCGGCCACCGTGGCCATGAGCGTGTTTGCTGCACCCATCAGTGCCTACACTGCTGCCGCCGCGCGGCAACTGGTCGACCGCGAGAGCTACGCCCGCGCCGTGCTGGGTCCTCAAGGCATTCAAACCAACACCACACGACCGTACCGCTTTGCGCCTGCGGTTCCAGCAGCACCGGCTGCGGCGCCTGTTGCACAGGAGGCTGGGCGATGAAGTCCGCCGAATCGAAGCCCGAGCGCAACACCCCGGCAGCGGGCTGGCCGTGGCTGCGCCATCCGACCCTGTCGCTGCTGCTGGCCGGGGTGTGGCTGCTGCTGCAGCAGAGTCTGGCCGTGCCGCAGATCATCACCGCCGTGGTGTTGGGCCTGGCGGTGCCGTGGCTGGTGGGCGGCTTTCTGGAATCGCGCAAACGGCCGCGGTCCTGGGGTCTGGCGCTGCGCTTCACGGCGGTGGTGCTGTGGGACATCGTGGTCTCCAACCTGACGGTTGCCCGGCTGGTGCTGGACCCGACATCGCAACCGCGGCCGGCTTGGGTGCCGGTGCCCTTGGACAGCCGTCACCCCATGGTGATGTGGCTGCTGGCCACCGTCATCACCACCACGCCGGGCACGGTGTCCTGTGTGTTGGACGAAGCCGCAGGCGTGATCCTGGTGCACGCCCTGGATTGCGACGATGTGCAGGCCATGGCGCAGCAGATGAAGGACCGCTATGAGCGGCCGTTGCGGCAGATCTTCGAAGGGGTGCAGACATGATCATCGGCTACGCCCTGGACTTTGCGACGGCGGCGGTGGGCCTGGCGCTGCTGTTGTGTGTCTGGCGCCTGGTGCGTGGCCCTGAGGCGCCCGACCGCGTGCTGGCCCTGGACACGATGTACATCAACTTCGTGGCGTTGGTGATCTTGCTGGGCCTGCGTCTGGGCACGGCACTGTTTTTCGAAGCCGCGCTGCTGATCGCGTTGCTGGGTTTCGTCTCGACGGTGGCGCTGGCGCGTTACCTGACCCGTGGTGATGTGATCGAATGAGGCACGCAGCATGAACACGATCATCCCGATCATCCCGCTGGAGCAGCTGCACCTGGCCTGGCAGGTGCTGATTGCATTGGCACTGGTGGTGGGCGGCGTCTTTGCCCTGGTGGGTGCCATCGGCATGCTGCGCTTCCCTGACTTCTACATGCGCCTGCATGCGCCCACCAAGGCCACCACGCTGGGCGTGGGCGGTGTGCTGGTGGCCAGCATGGCAGTGACCTGGGCCCGCGGCGGCCTGGGTGTGCACGAGTTGCTGATCTCGTTGTTCATGTTCGTGACCGCACCGGTGTCGGCCAACTTGCTGGCCAAGGCCGCCTTGCACCTGCGTGTGCATTCTCAAGCCGGTGATCCGCCAGCGGCCAAGGCACCGGACTGAAGCAGTGGCTGCAGCAGTAACCCTGCTTGACCGGCTGAAGCGGCTGATGCCCAGCCGCGAACAGCTGGCGGACAACCGATGGCTGCGCTGGATCGGACCTTCGCTGTTTCACCCGCGCCTGTGGCATGTCAGCCGTCGGGGTGTGGCGCTTGGCGTGGCCGTCGGTATCTTCTTCGGCCTGCTCATTCCCATCGCGCAAATTCCGGTGTCCGCTGCCGTGGCCGTCGCGCTGCGTGCCAACCTGCCCGCCGCCATGGCCAGCACCTTGGTCACCAACCCGGTCACCTTTCCGCCGGTGTACTTTGCAGCCTGGAAGCTGGGCAGCGCGCTGCTGGGCGAAGAGGCCCGTGGGCCGGGCCCCGTGCCGCCGCTCGGGGGTGACGAGCCGCCGGCGGCCGACGTGGCCAAAGGGGTTGAAGGGGTTGAAGGGGTTAAAGGGGTCGAAGGCGGCAGTTGGTGGGCGACAGTTTGGCGCAAAGTCAGCCAGACCGGGCGTGCGCTGATGCTGGGCCTGGCGATCTTCGCCGTCGCCGCTGGGCTGAGCACTTACCTGCTCATCAACCTGTTTTGGCACTTGCGCGTGCGCCTGAAGCGACGCGGCCGCCTGCGGGCTCGATCGATCTGATCGACGCTGACGCTGCACCATTTCTTGATCCGTTGCCGCACGACACATGACCGCCATCCTGGTTTCCCGCGCCGTGTTTGCGCAGACCCTGCAGCGCCTGCGCACGCACTTCGAAGTTGACGCCAACGAAGACGACACCATCTTCAACCAGGCGCAGCTGATCCAGCGCCTGCAAGGCAAGGCCGGCGTCCTGACCACCGGCAGCGAACGCATCGATGCGCAGGTGCTGGCCGCCTGCCCGCAGCTGCGTGTGGTGGCCAACATGGCCGTGGGCTACAACAACTTCGACATCGCGGCCTGCACCGCAGCGGGTGTGCTGACCACCAACACACCCGATGTGCTGACCGAAACCACCGCCGACTTCGGCTTTGCGCTGATGATGGCGGCCGCGCGCCGCATCACCGAGAGCGAACACTTCTTGCGCCGCGGCGAATGGAAGAAGTGGTGCTACGACATGTTCACCGGCAGCGATGTGCACGGTGCCACCCTGGGCATCCTGGGCATGGGCCGCATCGGGCAGGGCATCGCGCGGCGCGGTGCACTGGGTTTTGGCATGACGGTGATCTATCACAACCGCAGCCGGGTCGCGCCCGAGATCGAGCGCGCACTGAATGCGCGTTATGTGGACAAGGCGGAGCTGCTGGCGCAGGCCGACCACCTGGTGCTGGTGGTGCCGTACAGCGCCCAGAGCCACCATGCCATCGGCGCCGCCGAACTGGCGCAGATGAAGCCGACGGCCACGCTCACCAACGTGGCCCGCGGCGGCATCGTCGACGACGTGGCTCTGGCGCAGGCACTGCGCGAAGGTCGCATCGCAGCCGCGGCGCTGGACGTGTTCGAAGGCGAACCCACGGTGCACCCTGACTTGCTGACCGTACCCAACATCGTGCTCACGCCGCACATTGCCAGCGCCACCGGGGCCACACGGCGGGCGATGGCCGAATTGGCGGCGGACAACCTGATTGCCGCACTCACTGGCGGCACCGCACCCACGCCCATCAACGCGGCCGACTTGTTGCGCCGCGCCTGAGACAATCGGGTCCATGCCTGAATGGACTGTGCCGGCGCTGCTTGCGCTGAACCTGTTGCTGCTGCTGTTTCTCGCGCTGCGCCGCAGCGGCGAGCAGACCACGGCGCAGATCGACCGCCTGGAGCGCGAACTGCGCGACGAACTCGGCCGCCAGGGCCAGGGCACACGCGCAGACCTGTCCACCTTCCAGCAAATGCTGCTGACTCAAAGTGGCGACGTGGCGCGCACACAGAACGAGCAGATCGACTCTTTCCGCGGCCAGCTGGCCGCCACACAACAAGGAGTGAGCGACGCGCTGGCGCAGGCCACGCAGGCCCTCTCATCGCAGTCACAGACCTCGCGTGAAGCGCAGGACGCCGCCTTGCGCCGCTTTGGTGAGTCGATTGGCGAGCAGCTGCGCCTGCTGTCCGAAGGCAACGAACGCCGCCAGACCGAGATGCGCCAGGCCGTGGAAACACGCCTGGCCTCGCTGCAGGAAGGCAACGAGAAGAAGCTCGAGCAGATGCGTGCCACGGTGGACGAAAAGTTGCACGCCACGCTGGAACAGCGCCTGGGCGAAAGCTTCAAGCAGGTGGCCGACCGGCTGGAACAGGTGCACAAGGGACTGGGCGAGATGCAGACGCTGGCGCGCGACGTGGGCTCGCTCAACCGCGTGCTGACCAACGTCAAGACACGTGGCATCTTTGGCGAGACACAACTGGCCGGCCTGCTGGAACAGGTGTTCACGCCCGAGCAGTACGCGGCCAATGTGGCCACCGTGCCGGGCAGCAACGAACGCGTGGAGTTCGCCATCCGCCTGCCCGGCCAGCGCAGCGACGGTGTGCCGCTGTGGCTGCCCATCGACGCCAAGTTCCCGCGCGAAGACTACGAACGCCTTCTCGAAGCGCAGGACCGTGCCGACCCGGTGGGCGTCGAGGCCGCGGCCAAGGCCATCGAGACCCGGCTGCGGCTGGAGGCGCGCAGCATCCGCGACAAGTACGTGTCGCCGCCGCACACCACCGACTTTGGCATCCTCTTCGTGCCCACCGAAGGCCTGTACGCCGAGGCGCTGCGCCGGCCAGGGTTGCTGGAGGCCCTGCAGCGCGAGTTCAAGGTCATGCTCGTCGGCCCGACCACCTTGCTGGCCACGCTGACCAGCCTGCAGATGGGCTTTCGCACGCTGGCGCTGGAAAAGCGCTCGGCCGAAGTGTGGGAGGTGCTGGGCGCGGTGAAAACCGAGTTTGGCAAGTTCGGCGACGTGCTGGCCAAGACCAAGAAAAAGCTGGCCGAAGCCAGCGACACCATCGAGGCTGCCAGCGTGCGCACACGCGCCATGGAGCGGCGGCTGCGTGGCGTTGAATCGCTGCCCGATGCACGAACCGCTGAACTGCTGCCGGGGCTGAATGCCGGCGCGGAAGAGGACAGCAAGGATGAGTGAACCCCGCGGTGCTGCACACGGCGCCGGGGCGGGGTCGGGCAGGGTGCTGGTGGCCCTGATCGTGGGCCAACTCGGCATGCATTCCACGATGGCTGGCCTGCGCTTGGCCGCCGCCTTGCAGGCGCTGGGACTCGGTTACAGCGCCTGGTCCGTGGGTCTGCTGCTGGCCTTGTTTGCCGCCGCCCCGGTGCTCACCGCCATCCACGCCGGACGGCTGGCCGACCGCCTGGGCTACCACCGGCCGGTGGTGCTGTCGGTGGCACTCACGGTGGGCGGCGCGGCACTGGCCGTGATGTCGACCTGGTTCCACGGCAATTTGCAGTTCGGGCTGTTGTGTGCCGCAGCCATGGCTGCTGGCGCCGGCAGCAACACGGGCCTGTTGACCATCCAGCGCACGGCAGGCCAGGCTGCGCGCGACAGCACCGAGCGTGTGCGCATCTTCAGCTGGCTGGGCGTGGCGCCTTCGTTCAGCAACGTCATCGGGCCGGTGGCCGCCGGTTTCATGATCGACGGGTTTGGCTTCCGTGCCGCCTATGTGCTGCTTTTGCTGCTGCCACTGGCCACGCTGGTGTCGGCGCGCCAGGTGCCGCCGCAAACGGGCCGCGAGGCGGCCGCACCTGTGCCGGGCCGCCGTGTCTGGGACCTGCTGCGCTCACCCGGCTTTCGGCGCCTGCTGGCCATCAACTGGGTGCTGTCGATGTGCTGGGACGTGCACATCTTTGCCGTGCCCGTGCTGGGTCATGAACGCGGCTTCAGCGCCGGCACCATCGGCTTGATCCTGGGCACCTTCACGCTGACGGTGACGCTGGTCCGCATGATCATCCCGGCGCTGGCGCACCGGCTGGACGAACGCCAGGTGCTGCGTTGGGCCATGCTGGCCACGGGGGTCGTGTTTGCGCTGTACCCGCTGGCGCCCAACCCCTGGCTCATGGCCAGTTGCGCAGCCATGCTGGGTGTGACGCTGGGCAGCGTGCAGCCCATGGTGATGTCCATGCTGCACCACCTGACACCCGAACAGCGCCACGGCGAGGCGCTGGCCTTGCGTTCGATGGCCATGAACGCGTCCAGCACCGTCATGCCGCTGGTGTTTGGCGCCACCGGCACGCTGATGGGCGCGGCGGCGCTGTTCTGGGCCGTGGGTGCGGCTGTTGGTTCAGGGTCTTTGCTGGTGCGGCGCCTGGTCGGCGCAGACGCCAGTTAGACGGGCGTCTGACCAGGATATCCAGGCCGGATATTCAAGCCGGGCACGCAAGCCGGGCACGCAAGCCGGACACGCAAGCCGGACACGCAAGCCGGATGTCAGAACCGGATCGTGCCTTGTTCCGGCGGCGGATCGGCCGGCGCGGGTGCAGGGGCAGGCGCGGCAGCCGCCGGCCGTGGTGCCGGCGTCACGGGCGTGGCCCTTTGCACCAGCGGCGTCGGTTCGGCCAGTTGCCAGCCGCGTGGCAATTTGTTCTCACGCGGGTAGCCCGCAGCATCCAGGTAGGCCGACCAGTCCGTTTCGGACAGGCCTCGCAAAGGCTGCGCGCCGATGCTGATGGAGGGCACCGTGCGGCCACCCACCAGACGTTCCAGTGCCGCTGCGTCGTCTTCGCTGAGCACCAGCCGTTCGGTATAGGGCACGCCCCGCTGCTGAAGCAGCCTTCGGCCGCTGTCGCAGGGTGAACACTCGATGCCGGTGTACAGCGTCACGGGGTGGCGCTGCACGGCGCTGCGCACGTCCAGCGGCAGGCCGATCTCGGCCGCTGCCGGCGCGCGGCTGCCGGGCCGGCCCATGGGCGTGACGCGCACATTGCTGGTGGCGGGTGGGCGGTCGGTGTAGGTGACGCTGCCGTCCGGCAGCACCACCTTGTACTGGGCCAGCGCGGTGCCCCCGGCCAATGCAGCAGCAAGACCTGCACAAAACAGGGCGGTGTGGCGCGCAAACGTGGTGGTCATGGTGCGTGGCCTTTGCTGCAGGTGATGCGGGCAGTATGGCCCTGAGAGTCAGGTCGCAATCTACCCGACGCCGCGTGCAGGCTCAAGCCAGGCCCTGGTGCCGCAGCAGCGCATCCAGCTGCGGGTCGCGGCCGCGAAAGGCGCGGAAACTGTCGATGGCCGGCCGGCTGCCGCCCACTTCCAGAATTTGCTGCCTGAAACGCAAGCCGGTAGCAGGGTCAAAAACACCGGCCTCTTCAAAAGCGCCGTAGGCGTCCGCCGACAACACCTGGGCCCAGGCATAGCCGTAATAGCCGGCGGCATAACCACCATCAAACAGGTGCGTGAAGCTGGCGGCATAACGCGCAAAAGGCGGTGCCGTCACGGGCTGCACTTCGGCGCACACCTCGTCCACAACCGCCTGGACACGGCCGCTGGCTTGCGGTTCAGCATGCACGCGCATGTCGAACAGCCCGTATTCGCATTGACGCAGCAGGCCCAGCCCGCTTTGGAAGTGGCGTGCCGCCACCATGCGGTCAAACAGCGCGCGCGGCAGCGGCTCACCGGTGTCCACATGGGCGGTCAGCCGCTGCAGCACGTCCCATTCCCAGCAGAAGTTTTCCATGAACTGGCTGGGCAGTTCAACGGCATCACCTTCGACGCCGGCGATGCCCGACACCGCCAGCTCTTCCACCTGCGTCAGCATGTGGTGCAGGCCATGACCGAACTCGTGGAACAGCGTGATCAAGTCGTCGTGTGTCAGCAGCGCAGGGCGCTTGCCCACGGGCGGCGCAAAATTGCACACCAGATACGCCACTGGATGCTGCAAGGCGCCTTCCGGGCGGCGCCAGCGGCTGCGGCAGTCGCCCATCCAGGCGCCCGACTGCTTGCCGGGCCGCGCGTGCAGGTCCAGGTAGAAGGCGGCCACGGCCTGGTCGCCGCGCCAGACGCGGAAGAAGCGCACGCTGTCGTGCCAAACGGGTGTCTCTTCGCGGCGGACGGCCACGCCAAACAGCGTCTCGACCAGGCGGAACAGACCGTCCAGCACCTTGGGCTCGGTGAAGTACTGGCGCACCTCTTCGGCGCTGAAGGCGTAACGCGCCTGCTTGAGCTTTTCCGACGCAAAGGCGCGGTCCCATGCCTGCAGATCGGGCAGGCCCAGTTCGGCCTTTGCAAAGGCCTGCAACTCGGCCAGCTCTTTGTGCGCAAACGGACGTGCGCGGCGCGCCAGGTCGCGCACGAAGGCCAGCACCTCGTCCGGTGTGCGAGCCATCTTGGCCACCAGCGACAGGTGCGCATAGCTGTCGTGACCCAGCAGCCGGGCTTCTTCCAGCCGCAGTTCCAGCAGTTCGCGAATGATCTCGGTGTTGTTCAGTGCAGGCGGACCGAACTCACTGGCCCGCGTGTTGTAGGCCCGGTACAGGCGTTCGCGCAGCGACCGGTCGGTGGCGTAGGTCAGCACCGGCTGGTAGCAGGGGAACTGCAGTGTCAACTTGTAGCCCTCTTGCCCATCGGCCTGGGCTGCTGCACGTGCAGCCTGGCAGGCGTCTGCCGGCACGCCGGCCATCTGCGCTTCGGTGACGAAGCAGGAAAAGCCGTCTGTGGCGTCCAGCACGTGTTCACCAAACTGCTGCGAAAGCGCACCGCTGCGGTCCTGGATGGCGGCGTAGCGTTCACGCGCGGCACCATGCAGTTCGGCGCCGCCCAGCACGAAGTCGCGCAGCGCATCGTTCAGGGCCTTGCGACGTGCCGGCGCCAGGCTGTCACCCTGCGCCGCGTTGACGGCCTTGTACTGGGTGTAAAGCCTCTCGTCGGCACCCATGCGCGTGCTGAAGTCGATGATGCGCGGCAGGTTCTGCGCGTGTGCGGCACGCAGTTCAGGCGTGTCAGCCGTGGACTGCAGATGGCAGACGTTGCCCCAGGCCGTCATCAGCCGTTCCACTGGCACGTCAAGCACCAGCGACAGCGTGTCGTAGTCGGGCGGCACGCCGGGACCGACGGCACGTTCGAGTGCGGCTTCGGCGTCGGCCAGCAGTGTGTCCAGCGCCGGCGTGACGTGTTCGGGGCGAATGGTCCCGAAAGCCGGCAGTTCGGTCGCTTGCAACAGGGGGTTCATGATGCCTCCTCGGCAGCTTGCAGGGTGTTCACCAGCAGCATGGTGATGGTCATGGGTCCGACCCCGCCGGGCACGGGGCTGATCCAGCCGCAGTCACCGAGCGCTTCACGCACTTCAGTGAAGTCCACGTCGCCACACAACCTGCCTTCGTCGTTGCGGTTGATGCCCACGTCGATGACGATGGCACCGGGCTTGACCATGTCGGCCGTGATGGTGTGGCGCCGCCCCACGGCAGCCACCACGATGTCGGCCTGCCGGGTGTGCAGGCCGATGCCGGGCGTGCTGCTATGGCACACCGTGACCGTGGCGTTGGCCTGCAGCAGCAGCAGCGCCATGGGCTTGCCCACCGTGTTGCTGCGGCCGATGACCACCGCGTGTTGGCCCTTGATGGGCACGCCGGTGCTTTCGATCAGCTTCATGCAGCCGTAGGGCGTGGCTGGGCGCAGGCCTGGCAGGCCGGCCATCAGCTGGCCGGCGCTGTGAAGGGAAAATCCGTCCACGTCCTTGGCTGGCGCGATGGCGCCGATCACCGCCTGCGGGTCGATGTGGCGCGGCAGCGGCATCTGCACCAGGATGCCGTGGATGCGCGGGTCGGCGTTGAGCGCGGCCACGCGGGCCAGCAGCGCGTCTTGCGTCAGGATGGCCGGGTACTGTTCTAGCACGCTGTGCAAGCCGTGGTCAGCGCAGGCGCGCACCTTGTTGCGCACGTAGACCGCACTGGCCGGGTCTTCGCCCACCAGGATCACGGCCAGGCCGGGCTGGCGGCCCGCCGCGGTGAGTGCGGCGGCGCGCTGGCCCACTTCGGCGCGGATGTGTTCGGAGAGGGCTTTGCCGTCGATCAGTTGTGCGGGCATGGTGCAGGCATGGTGCAGGCAGCCGGGGGGCTGAATGGGATTGCCGGAAACGACCGAGGCCGCATCGTGCGGCCTCGAGGGGTGTGGTGGGCCGGCTCAGGCTTTTGTCTGCGCGCCCAGGGCGATCTTCAGCAGATCGGCCACCGTGTTGGCGTTGAGCTTTTCCATGATGTTGGCGCGGTGCGCCTCCACCGTCTTGATGCTGATGCCCAGGTCGTCGGCAATCTGCTTGTTCAGGCGGCCCGCAACGATGCGTTCGAGCACCTGCGCTTCGCGGGTGGTCAGGCGCGCCAGCAGCGCGTCGCGGCTGGCCTGTTCCTGGTGGTGGCTGAAGGCGCTGCGCGCCTGGTCGAGCATGCGTTCGACCAGACCCAGCAGTTCTTCTTCCTTGAAGGGCTTCTCGATGAAATCCATCGCGCCCTTCTTCATCGTCGTCACCGCCATCGGCACGTCGCCATGGCCAGTGATGAACACGACAGGCAGCGGGCTCTTGCGCTCGAGCAGGCGGTCTTGCAGTTCCAGGCCGCTCATGCCGTCCATGCGAATGTCGGCGATGAGGCAGGCCACCTCACGAGGATCGAAGCGGGACAGGAAGGATTCGGATGAATCGAAGCACTTGACGCGGTAGTCCTTGCCTTCAAGCAACCACTGCAGGGAATCACGCACCGCCTCGTCGTCATCGACCACGTAGACAGTGCCTCTTTTCGGGATCAGGCTCATGCGGCAGGGGGCTGGTTCAGGCCGACTAAAGGCCTGTCGGGTTGGTGGTGGTGTCGGCCTCGACCAGAGGGTCTGGTGTCGGCGTGCCCATGTCGGAACGGTGCGTGGTTTCGACCGGCAAGGTGAACGAGAACCGACACCCGACGATGAGCGCCCCATTGTAGAGGTTCTGTGCCCGCATCCGGCCCCGGTGGCTCTCCACGATGGTGCGGCACAAGCTCAGGCCGATGCCCAGGCCTTCGGCCTTGGTGGAGAAAAAGGCCTCATACAGGCGGCCGATGACCTCGTCCTTGATGCCCGGGCCCATGTCGGTGACGCTGAACTCGATGACGCCCCCTTCCTCGGGTGTGTGCCGCGGCACCACACGCAGTTCGATGTGGCGGCGGCTGGTAGGCAGCTGTGCGCTGTCGATGGCTTCAGCCGCGTTTTTCAGCAGGTTCAGCACCACCTGCTCGATGAGGATGGGGTCGGCCATCAGCGTGGGCAGGCGCTGTGCCACGTAGCTGTGGATGGCCACGTTGCGGCGGCGCAGTTCGATGCCCGCCAGTTCGACCGCGTCTTCGACGATCTGCTTGGCCTGCGACGGCTGGCGCTGCGGTTCGCTGCGTTTCACGAAGGCGCGGATGCGCTGGATGATCTGGCCCGCACGTTCGGCCTGGCGCGCCGTCTTCTGCAGCGCCGCGATCAGGTCGGCCTGCTCGATGGTGCCGGCCTTCACGCGCGAGACCATGCCGTTGCAGTAGTTGTTGATGGCCGTCAGCGGCTGGTTCAGTTCGTGCGCCACCGAGCTGGCCATCTCGCCCATGGTCACCAAGCGGCTGGTGACCTGGGCCTTTTCCGCCTGTGCCGCAGCCTGTTCTTCGGCGCGCAGGCGGGCGGTGATGTCGGTGGCAATCACCATCTGCGCCAGCCGGCCGTCGGTCCACTGCAGGTAGCGCGCACGCACGTCGAACCACTTCTGCAGCGAATCGACATACACCTCGCGCGGGCTGGCACCGGTGTCGGCTTCGGTGAGTTCGGCGGTGGGCAGGCCCGACAGGTTGTCGACCGCTTCGTCGCGGTCTGCGTCGATGAGTGGACCTGCCACGCCACCGGCCATCGTCTGGTGGCCGCGGGCATCACCGCCAAACCACAACCGGTAGCTGCGGTTCACGAACAGCAGTTCACCTTGCTGCACCGACAGCACCGACACGCTGGCGTCCAGCCCTTCCAGCACGGTCGTGAAGCGTTCGTGGCTGGCCGACAGCTGGTCGCGGATGCGCTTGGCCTCGGTGATGTTGGTCATGCTGGTCATCCAGCCGGTCTGCTGTCCCTTGGGGTCGATCAGCGGGCTGACGTACATGCGCGCATCAAAGACCCCGCCGTCCTTGCGCATCACCTTCACCTCGATGCCGCCGCTGGGGCTGCGGCCCTGCAGTTCCTGCTGCAGCAGGCGGCCGTTTTCTTCGATGCGGTCGGGCGGCCAGTAAGGGAAGGGTGGCAGCCGGCCCACCAGTTCTGGCGTGGCGAATCCCGTCATCTGACTGAAGGCGGCATTGACGTAGCTGATGCGGCCGTCCATGTCCATGGCGCGCATGCCCGTGGGCATGCTGTTTTCCATGGCGCGGCGGAAGTTGGTTTCCTGCACCAGAGCGCCCTGGATCTGGCCGCGACGGCGCATGTGGCGCCAGTTGCCCAGCAGCATCCAAACCGTCAGCACCGACAGCGCCACCACCATCCAGAACAGCGTGTTGCTGATCAGGCCGATGCCGGTGCGCCAGCCCTGGCCACGCAGCAGCAAGCCGTTGAAGGCAGGCGTGAGGGGGCTTTCGCTGACGATGGGCGCGCGCCGGGCCGCCTGGCCCGGCAGCCCGGTTACCGTCGAGGCCAGCAGCACCTGGCGTTCATTGACCACGCTGATGGTGTGGCGCTGCGACACATCGGCCGGCACGAAGTGGCGCACCAGCGAGTCGACCGAGTACTCGACGACCAATGCGCCGGCGAAGGCACTGCGCTCGATCAGCGGCACGTGCAGCTGGAAGACCCAGGCCCCGGACGTGTCGGCGAAGGCCCGTGAATAGGCGGCGGTGCGGGTGTCGCGTGCGGCGCGGAAGGTGGTCTCGGCTTCGCTCACGCCGCCCTCTTGCGGCAAGATCAGCCTCAGGGGATCGCCATTGGGGCCCGCCGGATAGAGGAAGGCAAGGTGGCTGCTGCGAGCCTTGCGCTGGGCGTCGATCCAGCTGATGTGCGTGATCTCGGGCCGCTCGCGCACCAACGCGGCGGCCTGGCCGGCAAATTCGTCGCCGTCGATCTCACGCGCCACCAGTTCGCGGGCCATGCGGATCAGCGCCTCCTGGTTCTGGATCAGGCGCAGGCCGATCTGCTGTTGCGTGATCTCGGTATCACGTTTGACCGACTCCGTCTCGCGCTCGATTTCCTCGTTGCGCAGGTACCAGAAGGCGGAAATGATCGCCGCCAGGAACAGCAGTACCGACAACAAGGGCCCCAGCGTGGCAAAGCGGTCTTGCCGTGCAGGCGACTGGCGGCGCCACCATTGGCCGAACAGCCGTTTGGCGGCGGGCAGCGGGGCGACCGAAGCGGGTAGAGACCGAGGGGCGTCTGACATCGGGTGGATTATCCGGGGCTGCGGGTGCGAGCTACGTGTATTCCACATTGCAAAATCGTAAGCCGCTATTTGAAATACGCGGCAGATGTGACACACTCCGCCCCGATCAAAAAATCTGCCCCATACAGGAGACAAACATGTCCGCAATGCCGGAATCCTTGCCTGGCCTGAACAGCGCCCCTGCCGACACCGACAGCCAGGAAACCCGAGAGTGGCTGGACGCCCTGACGGCCGTCATCGGTGCAGAGGGCGCAGACCGCGCCCACTTCCTGCTGGAGCAGTTGCTGGAGCACGCCCGCCAGAACAGCATCGACATGCCGTTTTCGGCCAACACCGGCTACGTCAACACCATCGAGCCGCAGGACGAAGAGCACAGCCCGGGCAACCTGGAGCTTGAGGGTCGTCTTCGTGCCTACATGCGCTGGAACGCGATGGCACTGGTGGTCAAGGCCAACCGGCTGCACCCGGCCGACGGTGGCGACCTGGGCGGCCACATCAGCAGTTTCGCCAGCCTGGCGCACATGTTTGCCGCCGGCTTCAACCACTTCTGGCACGCTGAAAGCGAGGGTCACGGTGGCGACCTGCTGTACATCCAGGGCCACTGCAGCCCTGGCATCTACGCGCGCGCCTTCATGGAAGGGCGCCTGACGGAAGAGCAGATGCTCAACTTCCGGCAAGAGGTCAACGGCAAGGGCCTGAGCAGCTACCCGCACCCCAAGCTGATGCCCGAGTTCTGGCAGTTCCCCACTGTCAGCATGGGCCTGGGCCCGCTGATGGCCATCTACCAGGCGCGATTCCTGAAATACCTGCACGCGCGCGGCATTGCCGATACTGCCAACCGCAAGGTGTGGGTGTTCTGCGGTGATGGCGAGATGGACGAACCCGAAAGCCTGGGTGCCATCGGGCTGGCGGCGCGCGAGAAGCTGGACAACCTGGTCTTTGTCGTCAACTGCAACCTGCAGCGCCTGGACGGGCCTGTGCGGGGCAACGGCAAGATCATTCAAGAGCTGGAAGGTGAGTTCCGCGGCTCGGGCTGGGACGTCATCAAGCTCATCTGGGGCAAGGAATGGGACGGCCTCTTGGCGCGCGACAAGGACGGTGCGCTGCGCAAGATCATGATGGACACACTGGACGGCGACTACCAGGCCTTCAAGGCCAACGACGGTGCCTTCGTGCGCAAGAACTTCTTCGGCCGCTCTCCCGCCACGCTGGAGATGGTGGCAAAGATGAGCGACAAGGAAATCTGGAACCTGCGCCGCGGCGGTCACGACGCACAGAAGGTCTACGCCGCCTTTCACAAGGCCAACAACAGCCAGGGCCAGCCCACCGTGCTGCTGATCAAGACCGTCAAGGGCTGGGGCATGGGCACCGCCGGTGAAGGCAAGAACACCGCGCACCAGGCCAAGAAGCTGACCGACGACGACGTGCGTTTCATGCGCGACCGTTTCAACATCCCCATCAGCGACGCCGACCTGCCCAAGATCCCCTTCTACAAACCGGCCGACGACACGCCGGAAATGAAGTACCTGCACGAACGCCGCAAGGCCCTGGGCGGCTACCTGCCCAAGCGCCGCGTGAAGGCCGACGAGAGTTTCACCGTGCCGTCACTGGACACCTTCAAGGCCGTGCTGGACCCCACGGCCGAGGGCCGCGAGATCAGCACCACTCAAGCGTACGTGCGCTTCCTGACGCAGCTGTTGCGCGACCAGGCCCTGGGCCCGCGTGTGGTGCCCATCCTGGTGGATGAAGCGCGCACCTTCGGCATGGAAGGCCTGTTCCGCCAGATCGGCATCTACAACCCCGAGGGCCAGAAGTACACGCCGGTCGACAAGGACCAGGTCATGTACTACAAGGAAATGGTCAACGGCCAGATCCTGCAGGAAGGCATCAACGAAGCCGGCGGCATGAGCAGCTGGATCGCCGCGGCCACGTCGTATTCGACGAACAACCGCATCATGGTGCCGTTCTACATCTACTACTCGATGTTCGGTTTCCAGCGCGTCGGCGACCTGGCCTGGGCCGCCGGCGACATGCAGGCCCGCGGCTTCCTGCTGGGCGGCACCAGCGGCCGCACCACGCTCAACGGCGAGGGCCTGCAGCACGAAGACGGCCACAGCCACATCCTGGCCGGCACGATTCCGAACTGCATTTCCTACGACCCCACCTTTGCGCACGAAGTGGGCGTGATCATCCACCATGGCCTGAAGCGCATGGTGGAAAAGCAGGACAACGTCTACTACTACCTCACGCTGCTGAACGAAAACTACCCCATGCCGGGCCTGAAGGCCGGTACCGAAGAGCAGATCATCAAGGGCATGTACCTGCTCGAAGAGGGCGCGAAGAAGACACCCCGGGTCAACCTGCTGGGCAGCGGCACCATCCTGCGCGAGAGCATGGCGGCCAAAAAATTGCTAGAGGCCGATTGGGGCGTGGCCGCCAATGTCTGGAGCTGCCCCAGCTTCAACGAACTGGCGCGCGACGGCCAGGACTGCGATCGCTGGAACCTGCTGCACCCCACCGAGACGCCGCGGTTGTCCTACGTGGCGCAGCAGCTGGGCAGCCACGCCGGCCCGGTGATCGCGTCCACCGACTACATGAAAAACTACGCCGACCAGATCCGCGCGTTCATGCCCAGGGACAAGGGCGTGAGCCGGTCCTTCCGCGTGTTGGGCACCGACGGTTTTGGCCGCAGCGACTTCCGCAGCAAGCTGCGTGAGCACTTCGAGATCAATCGCCACTACATCGTGCTGGCCTCGCTGAAGGCGCTGGCCGACGAGGGCACGGTGCCGATGACCAAGGTGGCCGAAGCGATCAAGAAGTACGGCATCGATGCCGACAAGATCAACCCGCTGTACGCATAACAACGAACATCAGGAGACAGACCATGGCCTTGGTCGAAGTCAAGGTTCCCGACATCGGGGACTTCAAGGAAGTGGAAGTCATCGAGCTGATGGTCAAACCCGGCGACACGATCGTGGTGGACCAGAGCCTGCTGACGGTGGAATCGGACAAGGCGTCGATGGAAATCCCGTCGTCCCATGCCGGTGTGGTCAAGGAGATCAAGGTCAAGCTGGGTGACAAGGTGGCCGAAGGCACGCTGGTGCTCGTGCTCGAGGCGGCGGCGGCGGCGGCCGCTGCGCCGGCGTCAACTGCTTCACCCCCTGCTTCACCGCCTGCCGCTGCATCCGCTGCCCCGGCAGCAGCGCCGGTTCCTGCCCCGGTTGCAGCCCCGGAAGCCGGCGCGGCTTCCGGTCCCACCGAAGTGGTGGTACCCGACATCGGCGACTTCGACGAAGTGTCCGTGATCGAGGTCTTCGTCAAGGCCGGTGACAGCGTGAAGCTGGAGCAGAGCCTGATCACCGTCGAGAGCGACAAGGCCTCGATGGAGATTCCGTCGTCGCACGCTGGCACCGTGACACAGTTGCTGGTGAAGGTGGGCGACAAGGTAAAAAAGGGTTCGCCGATCGCGGTGATGCAAGGCGCCGTTGGCGCGGCCCCCGCCGCAGCACCCGCAGCACCCGCAGCGGCTGCCGCGCCCGCGCCCGCTGCGGCGACTCCCGTGGCCGCAGCCCCGGCGCAGGCCACGGCTGCGGCGTCGGCAAGCCCCAGCATGCCCGCCCACGACCCGACAGCCGCCAAAGATGCCTTGCCGCATGCTTCACCTTCCATCCGCCGTTTTGCGCGTGAACTGGGCGTGCCGCTGGCTGAAGTAAAAGGCTCGGGGCCCAAGGGCCGCATCACGCAGATCGACGTGCAAGGCTTCGTCAAAGGCGTGATGGCCGGCGACACCCGCACCGAGGCGCAGAAGAGCAAGGCGCCCGCACCTGCCGCCGGCGGTGGCGGCGAGGCCTTCCCCGGCCTGCTGCCCTGGCCCAAGGTGGACTTCACCAAGTTCGGCCCCGTGGAGCGCAAGGATCTCTCTCGCATCAAGAAGATCAGCGGCGCCAACCTGCACCGCAACTGGGTGCTGATTCCTCACGTCACCAACAATGACGAGGCCGAAATCACCGAGCTCGAGGCCTTCCGCGTGCAGCTCAACAAGGAAAACGAAAAGAGCGGCGTCAAGGTCACGATGCTGGCCTTCGTCATCAAGGCTGTCGTCTCGGCGCTGAAGAAGTTCCCGGACTTCAATGCCAGCCTGGACGGCGACACGCTCGTCTACAAGCAGTACTTCAACATCGGGTTTGCGGCCGACACGCCCAACGGCCTGGTGGTGCCGGTGCTGAAAGACGCTGACAAGAAGGGCCTGCTGCAGATCAGCCAGGAGATGGGCGAGCTGGCCAAGAAGGCGCGCGACGGCAAGATGGGCCCGGCCGACATGAGCGGCGGCTGCATGAGCATCAGCAGCCTGGGCGGCATCGGTGGCACGCATTTCACGCCCATCATCAATGCGCCGGAGGTGGCGATCCTGGGCCTTTCGAAGGGCGCGATGAAACCGGTCTGGGACGGCAAGGCTTTTGTGCCCCGACTGATGCTGCCGCTGTCGCTGTCCTACGACCACCGGGTCATCGACGGCGCTTCTGCGGCGCGCTTCAATGCCTACCTGGGCGCTGTCCTGGCGGACTTCCGCCGCGTGCTGCTGTAAAGGCGCTGACATGGCAATCATTGAAGTCAAGGTTCCGGATATTGGCGACTTCGCCGAAGTGGCCGTCATCGAGGTGCTGGTCAAGGCCGGCGACACGGTCAAGCCCGAGCAGAGCCTGATCACGGTGGAAAGCGACAAGGCCTCGATGGAGATTCCTTCATCGACGGGTGGTGTGGTGAAGGAACTCAAGGTCAAGGTGGGCGACAAGGTCGCAATGGGCTCGGTGGTGCTGTCGCTGGAGACCGGCGCGGCGGCCGCAACCGAAGCCGCAGCCGAAGCCGCACCCGCAGCCGCACCCGCGCCCGCGCCCGCACCGTCCCCGGCCGCTGCGCCCGTTTCGGCGCCGGCCCCCACCGCTGCCAGCTACGCCGGCGGCGCCGACCTCGAATGCGACATGCTCGTGCTCGGCGCTGGCCCTGGTGGCTATTCCGCTGCTTTCCGCGCCGCTGACCTGGGCCTGAAGACCGTGCTGGTGGAGCGTTACCCCGTGCTGGGAGGCGTGTGCCTGAACGTGGGCTGCATCCCCAGCAAGGCGCTGCTGCACGTGGCCGCGGTGATGGACGAAGTGACCCATTTCGCCGACTTGGGCGTGACCTTTGCCAAGCCGACGGTGGACCTGCCCAAGCTGCTGGCGCACAAGAACAAGGTGGTGGGCAAGCTCACCGGCGGCCTGGCGGCCATGGCCAAGATGCGCAAGGTGACGGTGGTCACGGGTGTGGGCGAATTCGCCGACCCTTTTCACCTGAAGGTCACCGGCCCTGACGGCAAGGTGCAGACGCTCAAGTTCAAGAACGCGATCATCGCGGCAGGCTCTGAAGCCGTGAAGCTGCCGTTCATGCTGACTCCGCAACTTCGGGATGACCCGCGCATCGTCACCAGCACGGGTGCGCTGGAACTGCGCCAGCAGCCCAAGACGATGCTGGTCATCGGCGGCGGCATCATCGGCCTGGAGATGGGCACCGTCTACAGCACGCTGGGCGCCAAGCTCGACGTGGTGGAAATGCTGGACAGCCTGATGCAAGGCGCTGACCGTGACCTCGTCAAGGTCTGGCAGAAGATGAACGCACCACGCTTCGACAAGCTGATGCTCAGGACCAAGACCACCGGCGCCGAGGCCACGAAGGACGGCATCCGCGTCCTGTTCGAAGGCCTGGATGGCAGCAAGAGCGAAGGCCTTTACGACCTGGTGCTGCAGGCTGTGGGCCGCACGCCCAACGGCAAGAAGATCGGTGCTGACAAGGCCGGCGTCATCGTGGGCGAGCGGGGTTTCATCCCGGTGGACGTGCAGATGCGCACCAACGTGCCGCACATCTACGCCATCGGCGACATCGTCGGCCAGCCCATGCTGGCGCACAAGGCGGTGCATGAAGCGCACGTGGCGGCAGAGGTTGCGGCCGGCGACAGCAAAGCGCTATTCGACGCGCGCGTGATCCCCAGCGTGGCCTACACCGACCCCGAGGTGGCCTGGGTCGGCCTGACCGAGGACGAGGCCAAGGCCAAGGGCATCTTGGTCAAGAAGGGCCTGTTCCCTTGGACGGCTTCGGGCCGCGCCATCGCCAACGGTCGTGATGAGGGTTTCACCAAGTTGCTGTTCGATGATTCGCCGCAAGCCCACGGCCATGGCCGCATCCTGGGCGGTGGCATCGTCGGCACGCACGCGGGCGACATGATCGGCGAGGTGGCGCTCGCCATCGAGATGGGTGCCGACGCGGTGGACATCGGCAGGACCATCCACCCGCACCCCACACTGGGTGAAAGCATCGGCATGGCCGCCGAGGTGGCACACGGCAGCTGCACCGACCTGCCACCCCCAAGACGCTGAGCAGCCGCGCCGGCAACTGAACCTGCGCAGCCGCTGTGGTCAGGGGCTGCCCTCGGCACGCCCGTACAGACGCGACAGCTCCAGCAGGCGGCCGCCATGCCAGGGCTGCACCTGGCCCCACTGGAAGCGCCAGCGCCACCAGCCGCTTTCCTGCCCCGGGTAGTTCATTCGGCATGCGCTGGGCAGCACCAGCACGTCCTGCATCGGGTGCACCGCCGTGTCGGCCACGCTGGCCATGGCGGCGCGAATCAGCGTCCAGGGCATGTCGTGCCCGTCGGTAGCCAGGTAGGCGCGGGCCAGGTGGCGCTCATGGTCGGTGGCCTTGGCCCACCAGCCGGCGCTGGTGTCGTTGTCGTGGCTGCCTGTATAGACAACTGTGTCGGGCTCGTAGTTGTGCGGCAGGAAGCGGTCACTGGCGTCGCCCGCAAAAGCGAACTGCAGGATGCGCATGCCCGGGAAGCCGAACTTCTGGCGCAGCGCATCGACGTCGGGCGTGATCACGCCCAGGTCTTCGGCGATGATGGGCAGGGGCCCCAGCGCCTGTGCGATGGCCTTGAACAGGGCCTCGCCAGGCCCCGGCAGCCACCGGCCCTTGATCGCGGTGAGCTCGGCGACCGGAATCTCCCAGTGGCCGGCAAAACCGCGGAAGTGGTCGATGCGCACGATGTCCACCAGCTCGAAGGTGCGCCGGATCCGTTCAACCCACCAGGCAAATCCGTCCTTGGCGTGTTCGGTCCAGCGGTACAGGGGGTTGCCCCAGCGCTGGCCGGTGGCGCTGAAGTAGTCGGGCGGCACACCGGCCACCACCGTGGGGCGGCCGTTGGCATCCAGTTCAAAAAGTTGCGGATTGGCCCAAACCTCGGCCGACAGGTAGGCAATGAAGATCGGCGTGTCGCCGACGATCTGCACGCCCTTGCCGTTGGCGTAGGCCTTCAGCGCCGCCCACTGGCGGTAGAAACGCCACTGGCAGAAGTCCCAGAAGTGGATGCGGGTGGCGTGCTGCTGCGCCTTGGCGGCCAGCGCTGCGGGCTCGCGATGGGCCAGCGCGGGTTCCCACTCGCACCAGTCTTTCCAGCCGCAGGCTTCGCACAAGCTCATGAAGAGCGAGAAATCGGGCAGCCAGGATGCGTGATCGGCCTTGAACCGCGCAAAGTCGGCCCGCTGTGCGGCGCTGCCCTGTTCGGCAAAACGTTCGGCTGCCCGTTGCAAACGTTCCATGCGGAAGGGGAAGGTCACCGCGTAGTCCACGCGATCGGCTACCAGGCCGGGCCCGGGTTTCAGGTCATCGGCGCTGAGCCAGCCCTGGACCTGCAATTCAGCCAGGTCGATCAGCAACACATTGCCGGCAAAGGCCGAGTTGCTCATGTAAGGCGAATTGCCGGGGCCGATGCCTGCCAGCGGCAGCATCTGCCACAGCTTCTGGCCCGAGTCCTGCAGCCAATCGACGAAGTGATAGGCATCGGGGCCGAAGTCGCCGCTGCCGTGCGGGCCTGGCAGGGACGTGGGGTGCAGCAGCACGCCGCTGGCGCGGAGGAAGCGCATGGTGTCTTGTCCTTGGATGTCGTCGGTTCAGGCGGCCGACGTGTCGCGCATCAGCAGCAGGCTGCGGGCCGGCAGCAGGTAGGGCATGTTGTCGGTCTGGCGCCAACTGCTGCGGCCATCGGCCGTGGTGCTGTCCAGTTCGCAAACCCACTGCCCACGGGGCAGCACGAAGGTGGCGTCCATGTCGCGGCCGTTGATGAGGATGAGCAGCGCATGCCCGCCCCGGCCGGGCGCGTTGATCCACGCTGCCATGATGCGCGACATGCGGTTGTTCCACTGGTCGGGCGCCATCGGTTCGCCGGTGCGGCGCAGCCAGCTCAGGTCGTGACGGCCGCGTGAGTCGGGCAGGCCCGTGTACCAGCGCGCGGCCAGGGGTTGCAGCCTCTTGCGCAAGCGCAACAGGTGGGCGGTGTAGTCGATCAGGTCCTGGTCCGCGCTGTCCCATGCGATCCAGGTGATGGGGTTGTCCTGGCAGTAGGGGTTGTTGTTGCCACCCTGGCTGTGGCCCAACTCGTCCCCGGCGGCCAGCATGGGCGTGCCCTGCGCCAGCAGCACAGTGGCCAGCAGCGCGCGCTTGAGCCGGTGGCGGTGCAAGTTGACCTCGGGATCGGTGGTGGGGCCCTCCCAACCGCAGTTCCAGCTGAGGTTGTGGCCGTGGCCATCGCGGTTGCTTTCGCCATTGGCCAGGTTGTGGCGCATGTCATAGCTGACCAGGTCGTGCAGCGTGAAGCCGTCGTGGCTGACGATGTAGTTGACGCTTTCCAGCGGTGAGCGGCGGTGCGCCTGAAACAGGTCGCTGCTGCCAGCCAGGCGCAAGGCCAGTTCGCCACGTGTGCAGTCGCCACCCAGCCAGAAAGCGCGTGCGGTGTCGCGAAAACGGTCGTTCCATTCGAGCCAGCCGCGTGGGAAATGACCGACCTGATAACCGCCTGGGCCGATATCCCAGGGCTCGGCGATCAGCTTCACGCCCTGCAGCACAGGGTCTTGCACTGCAGCCTTGAAAAAGGGCCCGTCGCGTTCAAAACCTGCGCTGCCACGCCCCAGCACCGGCGCCAGATCGAAGCGGAAGCCGTCGACGTGGAATTCCTGCACCCAGTGGCGCAGGCTGTCCATCACCATCTGCAGCACCCGCGGGTGGCGGATGTCCACCGTGTTGCCGCAGCCGGTCCAGTTTTCGTGGCGGTCGCGGGCCTGTTCGGGCAGCCGGTACCAGTTGGCGTTGTCCAGGCCGCGCCAGCTGAGCGTGGGGCCACGCTCGTCGCCTTCGGGCGTATGGTTGTAGACGACGTCCAGCAACACCTCGAGCCCGGCCGCGTGCAGGCGCTGCACCATGCGGCGGAACTCGGTGCGCACGTCGGCCGTGGCCGCGTAGCGCGGATCGGGGCAGAAATAGCCCAGCGTGTTGTAGCCCCAGTAGTTGCTCAAACCCTTCTCGGCCAGATGCGCTTCGTCCAGGATCTGTTGCACCGGCAGCAGGCTCACGGCCGTGATGCCCAGGCGCAGGAAGTGTGCAATGGCGGCGTCGGACGCCATCCCGGCATAGGTGCCCTGCAGCGCTTTGGGCACACCCGGCAGCAGGCGGGTAAAGCCGCGCACGTGGGTTTCGTAGATCACGGTGTCGAGCAGCGGTGTGGCGGGCGGCTGGTCACCGCCCCAGTCGTGGTGCTCGTGCACGACACGGGCCTTGTGCGCGTGCTGCGCGTTGTCGAGCGTGTCCATGTGCTGCGGGTGTTGGCGGTCGGCACCGAAGTGCGGCGCCTGCCAATCGAAGCCACCGGGCGGCGACACGATCTCCCGCGCCCACGGGTCCAGCAAAAGCTTGTGTGGGTTGAAGCGGTGGCCACGGTCGGGCCGCCACGGGCCGTGCGCGCGCAGGCCATAGATCTGACCGGGCATCAGGCCGGTGACACGGCCATGCCAGACATCGCCGCTTTGCACCGGCAGCGGCAGCCGTGCGGTTTCGACCGTGCCGCTTTCGTCAAACAGGCACAAGTCCACTTGTGTGGCGTTGGCCGAGAACACGGCGAAGTTGACACCGGGTCCAGTGCCATCGACGTCATGGCTGGCGCCCATGGGCCAGGGCCGACCGCTGTCGATGCGCAGCGCGCCGCCCAGGGTCAGGCCGTTGATCAATTGGTCCACGTCAGGCGCACCTTTGCCACTGGCGCACCGTCAGGCCAGCCATTCCAGAAACACCGTGGCCAGCGGCAGCACATTCAGCACGATGGGTTGCGCGCGCCTGCGCCCGACACCACCACGGCTGCGGTTGCGCCCGGCATGAAGGCGCGCACCCACAGCCCGCTATCGGGCGCCGTATGCGGGCCCAGCACGGCAAACGGGTCTTCGTGCCGGCCCTGACAAACGGCCTGGACCGCGGCTTCGCTGAGCATCCGGTTCAGGCCTTGGCCGCCAGGCTCCAAACGTCTTTGGCGTACTCGCGGATGGTGCGGTCGGACGAGAAGAAACCCATGCCGGCCACGTTGGCGATGGCTTTTTTCGCCCAAGCCGTCTTGTCGTTGTAGAGCACGTCCACACGCGCTTGTGCCGCCACGTAGCCGTCGAAGTCGGCCAGCAGCATGTAGGGGTCGCCGCGCCACAGCAACGAATCCACCAGTTCGCGGTAGCGGCCGGGTTCTTCTTCGCTGAACTGCCCGCCGGCAATCGCGTCCAGCACGGCCTTGATGCGGCCGTTGCTTTCGTAGATCTTCAGCGGCTGGTAGCCAGCGGCGCGGCTGTCGGCCACTTGTTGCGTGGACAGGCCGAAGATGAAGATGTTGTCGTCGCCCACCTGCTGGCGAATTTCTATGTTGGCGCCGTCGTCGGTGCCGATGGTCAGCGCACCGTTGAGCGCCAGCTTCATGTTGCCGGTGCCCGAGGCTTCGGTGCCTGCGGTGCTGATCTGTTCCGACAGGTCGGCCGCTGGCATGATGATCTCGGCCACGGACACGCCGTAGTTGGGCACAAACACCAGCTTCAGCTTGCCACCGATGCGCGGGTCGTGGTTGATGACCAGGCCCACGTCGTGGATGAGCCGGATGATGTTCTTGGCCGCGGTGTAGCTGCTGGCAGCCTTGCCCGCAAAGATCACCGTGCGGGGCATCCAGCGAGCACCCGGGTCGGCCAGCATGGCCTGGTAGCGCGCCACCACCTGCAGCACGTTCAGCAGCTGGCGCTTGTATTCGTGGATGCGCTTGACCTGCACGTCGAACAGGCTGGCCGGGTCCACCACCACGCCGGTGGTGGCGCAGATGTGTTCGGCCAGGCGCGCCTTGTTGGCGTGTTTGACGGCCATGAAGGCCTGGCGGAAGTCTTCGCGCTCGGCGTGGGGCAGCAGGCGTTTCAGCTGGTCCAGGTCCAGGCGCCAGCTGCTGCCGATGGTGCTGTCGATCAGCGCAGCCAGACTGGGGTTGGCCTGCGCGAGCCAGCGGCGCGGCGTCACGCCGTTGGTCATGTTGGTGAAACGCTCGGGCCACAGGCTGGCAAAGTCGGCAAAGATGGTCTTCGTCAGCAGATCGCTGTGCAAGGCCGACACGCCGTTGATCTTGTGGCTGCCCACAATGGACAGGTGGGCCATGCGCACGCGCCGTTCACCCCGTTCGTCGATGAGCGACAGGCCGCGCAGGAATTCGTTGTCGCCGGGGCGGTGCGCCGCGGCTTCCGCCAGGAATTCGGCGTTGATGCGGAAGATGATTTCCAGGTGGCGCGGCAGCACCTGCTGCATCAGCGCCACCGGCCAGGTCTCCAGCGCCTCGGGCATCAGCGTGTGGTTGGTGTAGCTGAACACCTTCTTGGTCACGGCCCAGGCGGCAAGCCAGCCGAAGCCGTTTTCGTCCACCAGCAGGCGCATCAACTCGGCCACGCCGATGGCCGGGTGGGTGTCGTTCAGGTGGATGGCCACCTTGTCGGACAGGTTGCTCAGGCTGCCATGTTCGGCCTGGTGGCGAGCCAGGATGTCCTGGATGGATGCGCTGGTAAAAAAGTACTCCTGACGCAGTCGCAGTTCACGCCCGGCCGGTGTGCTGTCGTTGGGGTACAGCACCCAGCTGATGTTTTCGTACTGGTTCTTGAATTCGGCGGCACGGGCGTAGTCGCCGATGTTGAAGGCGTGCAGGTCGATCTGGCTGGGCGCCACGGCTTTCCACAGGCGCAGGGTGCTGACACGCTGCGTGCCGTGACCGGGGATCACCATGTCGTAGGCCTTGGCGTTGACCTCGCCGGCGTGGCGCCAGATGGGCCGGTTTTGTGTCGCACTGCTGGGGTCGGCCGCAGGTTCCACCCAACCGCCAAAGCGCACCGGGTAGTGCACGCCACTGCGCGGAAACTCCCAGGGCGTGCCGTCTTCGAGCCAGGGGTCCGGGTACTCGACCTGGCGGCCACCCTGGATGCTTTGTTTGAACATGCCAAATTCGTAGCGGATGCCGTAGCCGAACGACGGCAGTTCCACCGTGGCCATGCTGTCCAGAAAACAGGCGGCCAGACGGCCCAGGCCGCCGTTGCCCAAAGCCGCGTCGGCCTCGGTGGCCACCAGGTCTTCCAAAGTCGCCGCATGGTCGCGTGCGGCCAGGGCCATCTCGCCTCTCAGGTCCAGCGCCGCCAGGGCGTTGGACAGCGTGCGGCCGATCAAGAATTCCATCGACAGGTAGTTGACGCGGCGAGCCTTGGCCGCGCGGTCGGCACTGTTGCTGGCCACCCACCGTTGGGACAATTGCTCTCTGGCCACCTGCGCCACAGCGTGCATGATCTCTGCATGTGACGCATCCTCGGGTGCCGTACCCACGGTGCGCAGCAGGTGGCGCTGAACGGCTTGTGCAGTGGGTTGCGCTGCGGTGGCGGCAACGT
>ENA-ORBV01001787-ORBV01001787.1-microbial-mat-metagenome-genome-assembly--contig:-NODE-1787-length-47080-cov-9.409123_pt1 | contig 47080 bp, 53 predicted proteins | sample MGYA00237777_ERZ505514 | MGnify/ENA primary metagenome ERZ505514 (study PRJEB26160, sample SAMN06269048) | microbial mat metagenome | isolation source: Oligotrophic lake microbial mat | place... | reverse complement strand
GGTACGATGTCATCATCGCCAACGAAATCAACGCTACACTTCCGCACTATTGGATCAAAACGCTGTGGCGATTGGTGCTGAAGCAAATCAATGGCTACGGCGCAGAAACACCCGACGAATACATCGGCCAATTGTACCGCTTTCTGGCACGCTTGTTGGTTCGATTTATTCTACAACTGTACGAAATGCGGCAAGAGCTAGACACGGAATCCGATGAGTACGAACGAGAACAATTGGCAGGAGAACCAATCGACCCCAGCGACCCCATTGCCGGCACTTTGCTCAAGTACGATTACTCGTACGGCGACGCGTCCCAATCGGAACAGGCGCGCCGCAGCGAATTCATGCGTTTATGGGCGGCGATCAAAGCGGCGAGCGCCTCTGCCCCGCCGGCGCGGAAAATGTCGTCGGGGTCCTGACCAGGCGGAGCGTGGCCGATGCGAATGGTGCGGCCGGGCGCGAGGTGCGGCAGCGCCAGCTCGATGGCTTTGTCGGCGGCGCGGCGGCCGGCGTCGTCGCCATCGAAGCAGAACACCGGCTCGCCGCCGGAGCGCCACAGCAATTGCAGTTGTTCTTCGGTCAGCGCCGTACCGCAGGGCGCCACCGCGGCGATGCCGGCCCGCTCAAACGCGATCACGTCGAGATAGCCTTCGCCGACCACCAGGCCCGGCGCTTTCGTCCGCGCCAGCACTTCGCGCGCTTGCTTCAAGCGATAGAGCACGCGGCTTTTGGAATAGAGCGCCGTTTCCGGCGAGTTGATGTATTTGGCTTTGGCGTCCTTGCTGAGCGCGCGGCCGCCGAAGCCGATGACTTTGCCGGCGGTGTCGGTGATCTCGAAGGTGACGCGGCCGCGGAACGTATCGATGGCGCGCTTGCCCTCGTCGCCTTCGCGCGCGACGCCAGCGGCGACGATTTCGTCCTGCGTGTAGCCATCGGCTTTCAGCTTATCGAGCGTCCACGTCCATTCATCGGGCGCGTAGCCGATGGCGAAGCGCTCCCACTCGTCCGGACCGAAGCCGCGGCCTTGCAAATATTTGCGCGCTTCGGCGCCGCCGGAGGAACGCAGCGCTTCGACATAGAGCCGCGCGGTGCGGGCGGTGATGGCGTAGAGGCGCCTCCTGCGATCGCTCTCGCCGCGATCTTCCATCTCCTCGCGCGGCAATTGCACGCCAGCGATCTCGGCCATCTTCTCGACGGCCTCCGGAAACGAGAGGCCCTCCAGCTTCATGGCGAGCGTGAACACGTCGCCCTTTTCGCCGCAGCCGAAGCAATTGAAGATGCCCTTCTGGTCCAGCACGTGGAAGGAGGGGCTCTTTTCCTGGTGGAACGGACAGCACGCCCAAAAGTCGCCCGCCGAAGGGCGCGACTTTTGTTTGTGCCACGACAGGCGCTTGCCGGCGTAGTCGGCAATCGAAACCCGGTCGCGCACCTGACGGAGCAAGGTGTCGGAAAAGCGCATCAAGACCTAACGGGAAGCTTAAGCGCTATTATACATCGATTCGCCGAAACGATTCGGGACGCGCTGATTTAAGCCTCTTGAAAAGACGCGGACCCCTATGTAGATTATCTATCATGAAGAAGCAGCCGCGCATGACCAGCAACGCCTACAAGGTAATGGGGTCGATACTCACTTCGCCTGAACGCGAATTGGCCGGAGCACATTTGCTGCAGGCGACTGGGCTCATGTCGGGCACCCTGTACCCGATGCTCATTCGTTTGGAGGCTGCAGGCTGGCTAAAAGCTCGATGGGAAGGCGGCTCACCTAGTGTTCTGGGGCGGCCAAGGCGTCGCTACTACAGTGTGACTGCAAAGGGGGCAGCGCACGTCCGATCGCACGAACAAGAGTTACTCCGACTATTTCCGGGGCGCGTGTTTGGGCAGGAGGCTTGATAATGGCGTTCATCCTAGCGCTGCTTGAAGCCTTGTTTGGCCACTTGATTGGACAGGAAGTGACTGCTCGTTGGCCCAAACTAACGGGCGGACTGATTGCATTCGCTGTTCGTCGGCTGCCGGAGTTCCACCGCGCGGAGAAGGAAGAAGAATGGCAGTCTTTGTTGGCCGATATCCCGGGTCCGATAAGTAAACTCTTCCAGTGCATCGACCTTGTTCGTGCCGCCGACGTGATAGCTTCCAATGAACGTAAGATCGCTGATCGACGCGATCGTACGATCGCGTGGGGGAGCCTTCAGGTCCTACTCGGAGCGGGTCTAATATGGTTCGTGGAGCGAGCGGAACGGTTGCCGCTGGTTCACGAGTTTCGACTCACCAAGAGACCGGCGATTCACCTGCTCACATTTATGGTCCACGGATATTGCAGACATCTTGAAGCAGAACTGCTCGCATCCGAACAGTTTGCGGAAGTGGGGAACGACGATCTCGCTAAGCACGCTTCCGCGAAAGTCGATGCACTGAAGGACGCTGTCCTAAACCGAATTGTAGAGCTGTCGCTCATTCGGGCATTTGGGGACCTGGCCCGCGACGGCACAATTAAACCAGACGGGACCACCCGGTAACGAGTCAGTGCGCAGGAAGCTAATACTTCGCCGGCGGGTCGCTGGCGGGGAAGCTTTCGTCGGAGGCTTCATCCACCTCGGTCCAGCGCTCGGGCGGGTTCTCCATGGCGTCCGGGCCGGCGTCGCGGACTTTCTTGGGCTTGGGCTGGTCTTGATCGGTTTCGGTCGGATGCTTGGTCATGACGTACTCCTCGTGTCTTTTGGCTCCTCGTGTCTTTTGGGAAACGCGCGGCGGGGAACAAAGGTTGCCGGCTCACAATTGCGCTAGAGCCGGCGGAATAACCTGACACCGCCGTAATTTGGGCGCCCCGAGCCGCAGGGTGCGGCGCGCGGGACAGGTCACGGAGTTCAAAATGCGATTGATCAAGGCGGCGGCGGCTTTCGCCGTCATGGCGACGTTTGCAGCGCCGCAAGTGGCGGCCGCGCAGGATGCGCCGCAGGTGCGCGGTGTCGAGGGCACGCTGCTGAGTGTCAGCGCCGACGGTAAGTCCGAGGCGCGTCCGGACCTCGCGACGATCAATCTCGGCGTCACCACCGAAGGCCAAACCGCGCAGGCGGCCTTGGCCGAAAACGCGCGGCGGATGACGGCGCTGACACAAGCGCTGCGCCGCGCCGGCATCGCCGAGCGCGACATCCAAACTTCCAACGTCTCGGTTTATCCGCAACAGCAATACCGCGAAAACCAAACGCCGCTGATCACCGGCTATCAGGCCAACAACACGGTCACGGCCAAGATCCGCAACATCGACAATACCGGCCGCGTGATCGATGCAGCGGTGTCAGCCGGCGGCAACACCGTCAACGGCGTGTCGTTCTCGCATGCCGATCCGGAGGCGCAAGCAGACGTCGCCAGGCGCGACGCCATCGCTGAAGCGCGTCGCCGGGCTGAACTCTACGCCAGTGCGCTCGGCATGCGCGTCCACCGCATTGTCGCCGTGCAAGAAGGCGGCGGTGGCTATGCGCCGCCGATGCCGATGGTGCGCATGGAAGCAGCGCAAGACGCCTCGACGCCGGTCGCGCCAGGCGAGATCGAAACGCGCATCAATGTGAACGTGACGTTCGAACTGCGCTGATTGAGCGACGACGCATGAACGAGGTTAGGGCGGCGGATTGCTCCGCCGCCCTTTTCGTAGATGCGCGTGTTTTCGGGGTTTACGGCGCTGGTGTCGTCGCCGCGGGCGGCAGCGTCGGCGCGGGCGGGGGTTCGGGGAGGTCGATATCGGGCGGGTCGATCTCGGGCACGTTGAGCTCGACGTCGGCGGTGCGATTTTGCAGGCCGCCAGTATACGCCATGATTCCGAACGCAACGATGGCGACAAAAACGATGCCGGCCAAAAACGCGAACCAGGGCGTTGCGCCGCCGCTTTCTCTGTCTGCCATGTTCCATTCTCCAGCAGGGCTTAGAGAATGAACTTTGCTTGCCGGGCTAGGTTCCGCGCGCGGCTAAGCTAGCGGCGTCAGCAATTCTTCGCCGGCATAGAAGCGGCGCAGGTTTTCCATGACGTTTTGCGAGCCTTCCCAGAGCGCTTCGCGCGTGCCGCCGCCGAGATGCGGCGTCAACGTCGTGTTCGGCACATCGGCCCAACGCGCGGTGGGCGTTGGTTCTTCCACGAACACGTCGAGCCCAGCGCCGCCGAGCGCGCCGGATTTCAGCGCCGCGATGAGCGCGTCTTCGTCGATGACGTTGCCGCGCGAGACGTTGATCAGCACGCCGTCTGAGCCGAGCGCGGCGATGATTTCGGCGTTGATGATCTTTTCGGTGCTCTTGTCGCCGCGCGCCGAGACCGCCAGCACTTCGGCCCATTCCGCCAGCTTCATGAGATCGGGCTCGTAAGCAAAGCCGATGTCCGGCTTGGCGCGCGGGCCGTACCATTTCACCTCGATGCCGAACGCTTGCGCGCGCGCGGCGATAGCGTGGCCGATAGCGCCCATGCCGACAATGCCGAGCTTGCGCCCACGCAAGCGCTTCTGCGGCGGCACGGCGAGGGGCGGCGTCCATGTCCCGCCGCGCAACACGCGCTCGCCTTCGGTGAACAAGCGCAAGCGCGCGATCATCAGGCCGATGGCGACATCGGCGACGTCTTCGTGATTGATCTCGCGCCCGTGCGTAATGGCGACGCCGCGCTTGTCCGCATAAGCCCGGTCGATGCCGTCTACGCCGACGCCGAAACAGACAATGCAGCGCAACTCCGGCAGCGCATCGATCATGGCGTTGGAAATGCCGACATGGCCGATGGTGACGGCGGCGCGGATGTCGGTGCGCTCCGTCGGCCAATGCACGACGTCGAAATCGCCAAGGCGCATTTCGAAGAGGCCGAGGGGCGGATGGACGAGCAGGGCGGGCTTGGTCATGGGTGTTTTATGCAGCGCGCGCGCTTGGCCGGCAATCGCGGCGGCTCAACGCACGTATTTATTGAGCGCGAGGTGGGCCAGGAACAGGACGACACCGACTGCGTAATAAAGGCCGACAGCAAAGACATATGGATCGGTGATCACGCCGCTCATTAGGCCAGCCGCGAGGAGGGAGCCGGTGTAAGCGGCGGGGCAAACGATCGCCACGATCAGCGCCATGCCCACATTGCGTTTGGCGTAGGCGATGACGGCGACAAAGCCGGCAAGCGCGATCAGCGGCGCCACGATCAGCGTCCATGTGAGCTGGTAGAACAGCGCCACGCTCAAGATGACGACAAGCAGCGCCGCAATAGCGAGTTCGCCGAGAATGAAAACGAGGCGCCTCAAGGCTTTTCCACCTTAACCCGCGTTCTTGCCGGTCTTCTTCATCAGCTTCGCGAAGCGCTCGAACAGATAGTGGCTGTCCTGCGGACCCGGTGACGCTTCCGGGTGGTACTGCACCGAGAACACGGGCTTGCCTTCGAGTTCGATGCCGCAGTTTGAGCCGTCGAACAGCGAGACGTGGGTCTCTTTGACGCCTTTCGGCAGTGTCGCCGTATCGACCGCGAAGCCGTGGTTCATCGATACGATTTCGACTTTGCCGGTGGATTGATCTTTCACCGGATGGTTCGCGCCGTGATGGCCTTGCGGCATCTTCATGGTCTTGGCGCCAAGCGCGAGGCCCAGCATTTGGTGGCCGAGGCAGACACCCATCACCGGCTTGCCGCTATCGATCATCTTGCGGATTTCAGGCGCGGCGTAGACGCCGGTCGCGGCCGGATCGCCGGGGCCGTTGGAGAGCAGGATGCCGTCCGGCTTGTGCGCCAGCGCTTCTTCGGCGGTCGCGGTCGCGGGAAGCACGATGGTGCGCGCGCCGATCTCGCCGAGGGCGCGCAGGATGTTGCGCTTCACGCCGTAATCCATGACGACGACGGTGAATTTCGGCTTCTTCACGTCCGGCACGCCAAGCGGCCACTGCCACAGGCCCTCGTTGACGACATAGCTCTGCGCGGTGGTGACTTCCTTCGCGAGGTCGAGCCCATCGAGCCCGTGCCACGCGGCGGCGCGTTTCTTTAAAGCTTCGAGATCGAACTTGCCGTCTGGCGCGTGCGCGATGACGGCGTTCGGCATGCCGTGCTCGCGGATGCGGCGCGTCAGCGCGCGCGTGTCGAGGCCGGCGAGCGCAATCACGTTGCGCTTCTTCAGCCAGCTATCGAGATCGTCGTTGGCGCGCCAGTTCGACGGCGCCGTCGGCGCCGTGCGGAAAACAGCGCCGCGCGCGGCGGCTGCGGACGCGGGCGAGGACGTCTCGATGTCTTCGCTATTGGCGCCGGTGTTGCCGATATGGGGGAAGGTGAAAGCGACGATCTGCGCTGCGTAGGAGGGGTCGGTCAGGATCTCCTGATAGCCCGTCATCGCGGTGTTGAAGCAGACCTCGCCATCGGCGGCGCCTACCGCTCCGAGGCCCTCGCCCAGGAAGATAGAACCATCGGCGAGCACGAGTGCGCCGGTGGCGGCGGGGGGATGAGTCGGTTTTACCAAAGCGGCAGTGAGATAGGGTGCGCCGGGCGGGGTGTCAAAACGCCTCGATCCCCGGCCAATCGCACGCCGGTCAAACCCCTGCCGCAAAGGTGAACTCCTTGTCAGCCATTGGCGTTGGCCGGGGGATGACGGCCCTGTAAGGTTTCAGGTGTGGGGACGAGAACATCGACCTATTGGGGCTGGGCAGTCGCCCTCAGCCTAGCGGTAGCAACCGCCGCCTGCGGCCCCCCTGGGGCGCGGGCGCCGCTGCCGCCTGTCTCACAGCCGCCCTCGATCGCCCGGGCTGACCTGTTCGGCGATCCGGTGCGCCATGGCGGCCAGCTTTCGCCCCGTGGCGACAGGGTGGCGTTCCTGGCCCCGCGCGACGGGGTGACCAATCTCTGGGTGCTCTCGGTCGACGCCATGGACGAGGCCCGCCCTGTCACCGACGACCGCGTCCGGGGCGTGCGCACGTTCTATTGGGCCGAGGATAATTCGACGCTGCTCTACCTTCAGGACGAGCAGGGCGACGACAATGCGCGGCTCTACGCCGTCGATATCGCCCGTGGCCTCCCGCGCGCGCTGACGCCGAGCGGCGCCCGCGCCGAAGTTTTGGGCCTTAGCCCCGACGATCCTGGCGGCGTTGTCATCAGCTTGAACCAGCGCGACCGCGCGTGGCCGGATGTGTTTCGCCTCGACGTCTTGAGCGGCGAGCGCACGCTGCTGATGCGCAATGACGGCTTCTCGCGCTTCGTGGTCGACCGCAGCAACCGCGTGCGGCTCGGCGTGCGGCCGCTGCCGGACGGCGGCGCTGACTTGGTCGCGTTTGCCGCGAACGGTCGCGGGCGCACGCTGCTGACTATTCCGTTCGAGAACGCCATGTCGGTGCGCCTGCTTGGCTTTGATGGCGCTGGGCGCTCGTTCCTGATGTTGGACGCCGTCGCCGGCGGCCGCACGGCTTTGGTGCGCGTAGATGCCGAGAGCGGCTTGAAGACGACGATTGGCGAGAACGAGCGCGCCGACGTTGTAGATGTCTGGCTCGATCCCGCCACCAATGCTCCGGAGGCGTTTGCCACCGAATATCTGCGCCGTGAATGGCGCGCGCTCGGCCCGGAAACACAGGCCGATCTCGATTTTCTCGACCGTCAGCTGACAGGCGATTTCACCGTCGTCTCGCGCAGCGCCGATGACGCACGCTGGATCGTGGTGGAAGAGGGCCCGACGACGCCAGCCCGCTCGCATCTTTACGACCGCGCTGATCGTGCTGGGCGTCGCCTGATTTCGCTCTTCCGTCATCGGCCCGCGCTCGACAACACGCCGCTGCAGCCAATGATTCCTATCGAGATCGAAGCGCGCGACGGGCTGACGTTGGTTTCATATCTCACACTGCCAATCGGCTCGGACGCTGACAGCGATGCGCGTCCGGATGAGCCAGTGCCGCTCGTCATCGTCCCGCACGACGGCCCGTGGGCGCGCGATTCCTATGAGTTCAACGCGACGCACCAATGGTTGGCAAACCGCGGCTATGCTGCGCTCAGCGTGAACTATCGGGGCTCGTCCGGCTTTGGCGCGACCTTCCTCAATGCCGGCAATGGGCAATGGGGCGCGGGCATGGCGAACGATTTGGTCGACGCCGCGCGGTGGGCTTCGAACAACGATATCGCGCAAGCCGATCGCATCGCCGTTATCGGCTCTGGCTTTGGCGGCTATGCCACGCTGTCGGCACTCACCTTCGCGCCGGCGCAATTTCGCTGTGGCGCGAGCTTTAATGGCCCAGGCAATCTGTTTGCCTTGCTCGACAACGCGCCGATCAGCGCCCGCGCTGAGCTTTATCAGCGCATCGGCGACGCCCGCGTAACCGCTGGGCGCGATGTCCTGCGCCAGCAATCGCCGCTGTTTCAAGCAACCCAGATCCGCAGCCCATTGCTGCTCGCTGTCGGCGCGCGCGAGGGGCGGGGCTTGCGCGGCGAGGCCGATCAGATCGCACAAGCGGTGCGCGCGCGCCGTGGCGGCCTGACGTATTTGGTTTTCCCCGATGAAGGCCGCGAACTGGTGCGGCCGCAGAACCGGCTATCGTATCTCGCGGTGCTTGAGCATTTCTTGGGGGATTGCCTTGGCGGCCGCATCGAGCCAGTCGGCGCCGCGTTCGAGGGCGCGGCGATCAATGTTTACGATGGCGCGGTGAACGTGCCCGGGCTTAGCGCTTTCTCACGCCGACCGGCGGTCACGCCGGTCGCGCAAGAGACGTTGCCGAGCGTCCCGCCAAGCGACGGCGCTGGTGGTCCTGAAGACGAAGCGACGCCGCCCGCGGATAGCGAAACGACCAAGCCCTAAGCTTGCGGATAGATCGAGCGGATGCGGCTTTTGCGCTTGGAGAAGCTGTCCCACACGAGCGTATCGACGTGGGCCTGGCCGTCTTCGAAATGTACGCCGTCGAACATCGAGCCATGGGTCACGCCTGACGCGGCGAACACGACATCGCCGGGGACCATGTCGTCCAATGTGAGCTTGGCATGCACGTCGCGGCCCATGGCGCGGGCGCGTGCTTCTTCCTGTTCGTTCTCCGGCATCAGCCGCGCTTGCATTTGGCCGCCGGCGCAGCGGATCGCCGCTGCCGCCAGCACGCCTTCCGGCGCGCCGCCTGAACCGAAATAGATGTCGACGCCCGAGCGCGCCGCTTCCGTTGTCCAGAACACGCCGGCGACATCACCATCGGGGATGAGGCGAATGCCGGCGCCGGCGCTGCGCAATTCTTCGATGATCTTGGCGTGGCGGTCGCGGTCGAGCAGGCAGGCGCGGATGGCGCTAACGGGCACGTTCTTGGCTTTCGCCAGACGCTGCACGTTTTCCGTCGGCGACAGATCAAGATCGATGAGGCCGGCCGGATAGCCGGGGCCGATGGCCAGCTTGTCCATATACATATCCGGCGCGTGCAGCAGGCCGCCCGCTTTCGCCAGCGCCACCACCGTCATCGCGTTCGGCGCATCGTTGGCGCAGAGTTTGGTGCCTTCGAGCGGATCGACGGCGATATCTGTCGCCACGCCGCCAGCGCCGAGTTCTTCACCGATATAAAGCATCGGCGCTTCGTCGATCTCGCCTTCGCCGATGACGACTTTGCCGGAAAAGGGCGCAGTCTGAAACGAGCGCCGCATGGCGTCGACCGCCGCCTGATCGGCGTCGTTCTTGCGCCCAAAGCCGCGCAAACGCGCACTCGCGATGGCCGCGACCTCAGTCGCGTTCTGCGCGATCAGGGAAAGAATAAAACCGGTGTTTGCGTCCGACACGTGCGCCCTCTTTGAAACGGTGCCGTTTCATACCGAGTGTTCGGGTTATGTTGAAGCGCTTTCCCAGCCTTCCTGGGGCGACGGAACGCGTCGAGTTCAACGTCGGTGAGCAGTGTTTATGGGTCCCGGACTGGCGCGCCTCGCGCCATCCGGGAATGGGTGCTTGGTTACTCGATGGTGAGCAAGTCGCCACAGATGGCTTCGAGGCCGGCTTGGTCGACGGCGTCGAAGGCGGCGAACGCGACGGAGTCCACATCTAGCACGGCGGCGAGCTCGCCATGTCTGTCGAACACCGGCGCCACGATTTCGGAATTGGAGCGGCTGTCGCAGGCGATGTGGCCTGGGAAGGCGTGAACGTCGGGGACGATAATGGTGGTGCGTTGCGCGGCCGCCGCCCCGCAGACGCCCTTGCCAAACGCAATGCGCAAGCAGCCCAGCGTGCCTTGGTAGGGGCCGACGACCAGCTCATTGAGCTTGGCTTCATCGACGATGTAGAAGCCGGTCCAGAAAAACCGGTCCGGAAAGGCAGTCGCCAGCAGCGCGGCGGCGGTGGCGTATCGCGCGGTGCGGTTGGGCTCGCCCGCAATCACGGCGGCGATCTCAGCGCGCACCGCCGCGTAGCGCGCGGCTTTGTCGGTGGGCAACTCAGCGCGGGCGGCTTCGACCATGACTAGTCGCGATTAGACTTGCGATGCTTCAGTGCGCCGGAGGCTTTCAGCGCCGTCATGCGCGACTCACGCGAGAGCGGTCTCTCGCGCGGCCGCGACAACATTTTCCCGACCACCACTGACGCGGCAATGATGACGAGGACCGATACGATGATGAAGATCAGCAAACGCAATGCTCCTGCGCCTTAGATAGCTGCTCGGCATGGCGATGTAAGGGCAAATCGGGCCATTGCCGGTTCCTCAACGCCGCAGACGCACAGACCAGAAGTTGCCGGGAGCCGGTCACGGCGCCCTCGGCGCTCCTGCCGACGGGGGGCTCGGACGTGGCCCGGTCAAGCTTGACGGCGTGGACCCGCTCACCGCACATGCAGGCCGCGACTATTGGGGGCCCGTAGCTCAATGGTTAGAGCCGGCCGCTCATAACGGTCTGGTTACAGGTTCGAGTCCTGTCGGGCCTACCACGCCCATTCTAAGCGCGGATCGCGCGCCTAGAATGTTCGGCTTACCCGTACCGCAAGTGTGCGCGGCCGGATCGGCACAGAGTACGCCGTGCCGCCGCATACGGCGATTTGGCACTCCGTATAGCGATAGAGTTCGCCGCGCTCGTCGGTAACGTTCCGAATGAAAAAATCCAGGTCGAACAGATTGAAGTCGAAGCCCACGGCGAGGTCGACAGACGTATAGGACGGCAAGCTGCCGATAATCCCGCTCTCGAAGCTCCGCAGATCCTGCGTGGCGCCGGACTGGTAGACGACCGAGCCTTGCGCATACGCCTCCGCACCCATGAATGGAAACTCGTAACGGGCGGTGAGGTCGGCCTTGATGTCCGGTGTTACCGGGAGTTGCGTTCCTTCCGGCGCCAGGAGATCGCTGTCCGGGCTCGGGCAATTGGTTGTTTGCTCCCACGGGTCCGGCGGCGGAACAGGAATGAGCGAGCAATAATTCTGGTTGATCTCGCTGTCGATGAACATTGCGGCGCCGGTCAGCGTGAACTGATCGTTGGGGCGCCACGCGATGTCGCTCTCGATGCCTCTGATCCTTGCAGCGCCGCCGTTGCGCACTTCGGTGAGGCCATTTTGGCCGAGGAAGGAGAATTGGAAGTCATCCCAATCTTGCTGGAAGATTGCGGCGTTCCAGCGGAAGCGTCCGTCGGCCCAGTCCGATTTGATGCCGAGTTCGTAATTGGTCAGCGTGTCTGAACTATAGAACGGCGTCTGGAAAATGCGCCGGTTGACGCCGCCAGGACGGAAGCCGCTTGACCACGTGCCGTAGATCATGATGTCAGGGCTGACATCGTAGGTGAGGTTGACGCTGTGTGTGGTCCCTTCTTCCTCGATGCCGCGATCTAAGTTGATGCAGGGCGCGCCTTCATAATCGGTCGGGTCAAAGCACGCCGCTTCACCCGTGCCGCCGCTAAAGCCCGCGCCATAGCCAAAGAAGCCGACCAAGGTGTTGTTCGAGCGGAAAGCGCGCAGGCCCACGGTCGCGGTCAAGCGATCGGTGAAGTCGAAGGCCACCTGACCAAACGCGGCCCAGTCGCGATCGATGCGGTCCTGTTCGGTAAGCCAGATCGTGTCGTCCCATCCCGGGACTTCGTAGTCATCGAACATGTTCGCGATCACGTAGCGTTGTTCGATGTCGTGGGTTTGGCGCTGGTAAAAGAGCCCGCCGATGAACCGCAGCCGGTAATCGCCCGGCGTCGCGATGCGCAGCTCGTGGCTTTCCTTGGTGTAGCGATCACGTCCGATGATCGCTTGTGACGGGTCGGTATAGAGTACACCGGTTTCGTCGTACATATAGTAGCCGGAGAGCGTGTCGTAGAAGAATGAATAGTCGGAATAGTCCATCTGCGTATCGACATCGCGGCGCATAAAGGCGCCGGCGTAGGTGATGTCGAGATTGCTGATCGAGCCGTTGATAGTTAGCGCCGCCTGGACCCAGGAATCATCGGATTCTTCTGGCAGAAAGTGTGTGACGGCTAAATCGCCGACGTCCGGATCGAAGCCGAACACGCCTTCAGTTTGCGTTTGTTGGCCCATGATGGACGGCGTGATCGTCCAGCTGTCGTTCAGATCGATGCGCAGCGCTGCACGGCCGCCGACGACGTCGACCGGATTGTAGTCATCCTCGGCGATTGCGGCGTTGCTGATTGTGCAGGTGCCGTTGTTGGCGCCGGCGTCGCAGGTGGGATACGTGCGCGTGCCCGCGACGTTGTCGATGTAGCCGCCCTGGTGTTCGTTCCAGCCGACCAGGCGGATGGCTGCACGCGATGAGAGCGGGATGTTTACAAAACCCTCGGCGACATAGCCTGAGCCGCCGCCATCGATGGTGTTGCCTTCGACACTGTAGCCGGCAGCGAAGCCCGTTGGATCGGGTTGATTGGTGATGATGCGCACTGTGCCGGCAAGCGAGCTTGCGCCGTAGAGCGTGCCTTGCGGACCGGCCAGCGCTTCAACGCGCGCAATGTCGTAAACGTGGATGTCGAGTGCGCCGGTGATAGTCGATACCGGCTGTTCGTCGAGATAGATGCCAACGCTGGGCAGGGGGCCGGAGTGGTTGCCATTGTCGCCGCTGGCGACGCCGCGCATGAAGGTGCGCGCGAAACCAGGGCTAAGCTGCTGGAATGTTACGCTCGGCAGATGCTGGGCATAGTCCTCGAAGCTGGAGACGTTGAGGTCTTCAAGCCGCTCGGTGTCGAGAGCCTGGATGCTCATCGGCACGTCCTGGATGCTTTCGCTTCGCTTCGTCGCCGTGACGATGATCTCGTTGGATGTCGCGTCTTGCGCGGCGGCGACTGTCGGGACGCCGGTTAGGGCCGAGCTGATCAGCAGAAGCGGCGCCCAGACTTTGCGCGCGGCCGGTTGGCGGATATTTGCGGTCATAAGCGACTCCCCTCGCTTTGCTGACATGGAGGCTACTCCCGTCCGACACGCTTGCCTACGGCGCGGCGCCCCAATTCAGCGGTTATGAGGATCGTTTAAGGCCGCGTTGCCCAACGCCTGCTTTAGGGGCCCGAGCCAATGCTCATAATTGCGCCACTGGTCGAGCCCGTCGCGGAAGATCGGGCGCCGCACTTGCTCAGAGCTGGCGGTGCGCACTGGGCGTTCCGTGGCGTAAAACTCAAGGCAGGCCGGCTCAAACGGCAGGCCGCAATAGGTCAGCGCTTTGCGGACTTCCGTCTCGGTATCGCCGACCAAGGCTTCGTAGTGGACACGGTGGATGCGGCCGGGGGCGATGGCGTCGAAGTGAGCCATCAAGTCGAGATAGTCGCGATAATAGCGGCCGAGCTCCGCTAGATCGTAGGTGAACCCCTGGCCGCGGGCGAAGTGTTGTTTGAACGCCGAAAAGCAGGTCGCCATCGCGTGCCGGCGCGCGTCGATGATCTTCGCGTTGGGCAGAATAAGCGCGATGAGCCCGACATGAATCCAGTTGTTTGGCATCTTGTCGATGAAGAGCGGTTTGTCTGTGCGCCGCTGCACGCGTGTGCCTTGCAGATAAAGCTCACCCAAAGCCTTGAGCTGCTCTGCGGGAAGGTCAGCCAGCACGTCCGGATACTTCGAGGTCTCGCTCTTCAACTTTTTCTCGCCGAGATCGCGCGCGATATGGGCGATGTCTGGCAATTCCATCGTGCCTTCGATCTGTGAATGGCTGGCGAGGATTTGCTCCAGCAATGTCGAGCCCGATCGCGGCAGGCCGATGACGAAAATTGGATCCGGGGCGGCGCTGCCTTGACCCGCACGCGCCTTCAAAAGAGCCGGCGTGAACAGCGCCTTCGTACGCTGGACCTGGGCGCTGACGTCGGCGGGTCGATAATCCAATAGCGCTCGGCGGCGACGGGCGCCTTCCTCGTAGTGCGCAAAAGATGTGGCGTAATCGGCGGCATCTTCCAGCGCTTTGCCGAGCGCGTAGTGGAGGTGGTAACGATCTTCTTCCTTTAGCTGCTCGTTGCGTAGCATCGCCGCCATCGCTTCGACTTCCGCGCGCTCGAAGCGGAAGGTCTTCAAGTTCGCCAAACTCCAATACGCATCACCGAACTGCGGACGCAGCGCGATGGCGCGGCGATAGGCGGCGATGGCATCGGCAGTGCGTCCCGCTGTTTTCAGCGCATGGCCATAGCTCATCCACAAGCGCGGGTTGTCCGACTGATCGCGGAGGACGTCTTCGAATTGCGTGATCGCGTTTTCGAAATCGCCGAGCCGCGAAAGCGCCGCAGCTTCGAGATTGCGATAGGTGGGGTTTTCCGGGTCGTGCGCGCGCAGCTTTTCAATCTCGCTCAGCGCGTCCAGCGCCTTGCCCTGGCGGAACTGCACGAGAGCCAGGTTGTGCCGGGCAGCTGTGAAGCTTGGCGCTAGTTCGAGGCAGCGGGTGAGCAGTTTCTCCGCACCGCCGTAGCGGCCCAGCCGCGCGCCTACCTCAGCCAACATTCGAATGGCCGCCACATTTGTTGGCGTTTCCTTCAGGTGCGCCCGCAGCAACGCTTCTGCCGGTGCGAGGCGGTTTTCACAAAGCGCCGCGGCGGCTTGCATCAAACGCGGTTCTTGTGTGGAGGTACGAATCTGGTGGGCGTAGGCGTCGTCGGCTTGAGCAACCGCACCACTAAAATAATAAGCGTCGCCAAGCGCGCCCCACGCAGCGGGAGAATCATCCCTGAGCGCGAGCGCCTCGCGCAGCACTACAATCGCGCCGTCGTAGTCCTGCACAGCGGTGAAAGCTTCAGCGAGTGCGAGCAGCGTACTCGGTGTGCGACGCTGCTTGGCGAGGGTGGTTAGAAGCGCGCGCGCATCATCGAAGGCGCCTTGCCGAAGCAGCGCCCGCCCTTTGATGAGCAGGGCGCCGGGCTGATCGGGTAGCGCCTCGAGAATAGCGTCAGCCTGCTCGATCGCCAGCGCGGGATCGCGCCGCATCAGACGCTCCGCGTGCGCGAGCGCCACCTCCAGCGTGGACTTCGGCTGATTGTCCATGGAACTGAGGTATCACCGCCAAGGTGCTTCGGCGAGTCGCCGGTTGGCTCAGCTTTCGCCGTCGCCGCGGGCGTAGCCGACGATGGCGGCGCGGACGAAGTCGTCGAAGTTGATGCTGTCGAGATGCGCGGGATGCTTGGCCCAGGGTGGGCCGTCCAGCATCTGCACGGTGATGTCCGGCTTCTTGCCGTTGGAGCGGCGCCGGCGCGTCAGTGCGTACTCGGCTTCCTTCTCCACCCATTCCGATTGCGCCGCCGATTTCGACCAGCAGAGATGGAAGAGATCGGCGCGCTCTATCTCGCGGCGCAAGCGCGGGCTCCATTCTTCGCCTGACTTCAGCGAAGCGCGATCCCAGAAATGCTCGACGCCGGCGCTTTGATAGGCGGTGGCGATGGCGGCCACGGTTTCGCGGTCGCTGCTGGAATAGGAGAGGAAGACGCGCTTGTGGCGCTTCATCCGCACTTTATCACCGACGTCGGCTGCCTTGGGCTTTGCGCCCGTCACTGGGCGGGTGAAGGCGAGAACGCCGATCTGCGCATCGTCGACGAAGATGCGGGCAAGGACGACGACCTGCTTTACGTCGGCGTCGGGCTCAACTGAGAACGAAAAGTCGATCGGCTCGCCGGCCCACGTGCGCCGCTGCACCGCGCCATCGCACGCAGCGCCCCGCACTTCGAGCGAGACGCCCACTTTTGCGCCGAGCGCAACGTCGCCGATCTTCATGCCACTTGGCGCCGGCGAGGTGCGTGGATCGATCTTGCGCGCGGCTTTGACGACGGCGGCTAAATCTTTTGGCTGGTGAATAACTATGCGCACAAGCTCAGGCGTGCCGCGACGCAGCTTCTTGGGCGCAAACGCGGTGGCGTCCGCCGGTGCTGACTCTTGGGGCGGCGCGGCGGAGCGGCTGCGTGGCGGGGCCTGCGCGCCGGCCGGAGGCGCGGGCGAGACTTCTTCCGCCTCGGCGTCGCCAGCGTCTTGCTTGACGTCCGGCGTATGCTCGTTGCGAGCGCCGCCGCCCAGGCTTCCTTGCTCCGTTGCGATCTCATCGTTGGGCTCACTTGGCGGCGCTTGTGGCGTTGGTGCGGCCGGTGGCTCGATTGGCGACGGTGTGTAGTGACGCGGCACTTCCGGCGGCGCCGCGGCGATTGGTGGATCCGGCGTTACGTCGTCGACCTCGGGCTCGCTGTCTGGCGCAGGCGCCGCCTCAACTTCGCTTTCAAGCGGGGGTTCACTCTCGATGTGATCAGCCGGCGGCGCAGCCGGTTCGCTCGGCGCAGCGCTCGTATCGAGGTCTTCTGCGAAGTCGTCTTGTGGCGACGCGGGCTCTTGTTCGAGTGGCGGATCGCTGGGCGCTTGCGCGACATCTGGTCCGTCGGTCGGCTCACTGTCCCGTGGCTCATTACTCTCCACCGGCGGCAGCGGCGCGGCGCGCGGTGTCTCCTCAGCGGGCGTGCGCTGCGCACGGTTCGCGCCTGCGCGCGCCAGCGCTTGGCCAATCGACATCGACGGCCACGCTTCCGGGAGGCCAAACGCGGCGCGCGCCGCATCGCTGCCGACAAGCAATTGCGCCGAGCCAAGCCTGCCTGCGAGGGTGCGGATGAGCGCCACGAAGGCGGCGTCTTGCGCGCCGGTGTCGGTCAGGAGCAAACCGATATTCGGAGCGCCCGCCAACGTCTCGGCGACTGATGCCGCGTCCGCGCCGCCGCCCACGACGAGCAGGTCCAGGCCGAAGCCGTCAGCGATCTCTTCCGCGACGCTGCGATCAGGCTCGATCGCGACGATGTAGCCGTTCGACATGCGTCCCCCTCAAATCAGGGGGCGATGGTACGGGGCCGGCGCCTTGCCCGGCAAGCCAAGGCGCGCCTTTAACCGGCCCGCGAACGTGGTAGAAGCGCCCCAACAGGAGAATCCTCATGCGCGCCGCCATCGCCGTCTTCGCAACCTTGACGCTTGCCGCGTGCCAGACGCCTTGTCCCGCGCCAAACACGGCCCCGGTCAACGCCGCCTTCACCTGCGAGGATGGCTCAGACCTGCAAGTCACCTTCTTGGCGGGACAGGAAGGCGCGCGCGTCGTTCAGGAAGGATACACCACGTTGCAATTGCCAGCCCGCGTCACCGCGTCTGGCTTCCGGTATGCCGACAATGGCGCGGAACTTCGCGGCAGCGGGCGCCAAGCCCGATGGACCCGGCCAGGCGCCGCCGAAACTATGTGCGAACAGACGCAGTAGTCGTGCGTTACCCGGTACTCTGCTATTACGGGTGAGAGCATTACAGGCTGCGATGCGAGGGCGCGCGGTCACATGAACGGAGTGTCACAATGAGATCGATGATTATTTGCGCCGCGTTGGCGAGCACGTTTGCGCTTGCCTCGTGCGAGACCACGGGCGGGTACGGCGGTGGCGGCGGTGGCCGCACGCAGCTGTCGCAATGCACGCGCAACGCGCTTGTCGGCGCTGGCATCGGCGCTATCGCCGGGGCCGCTGTTGGCGATGAAGACAATCGCCTCGAGAACGCCGCCATCGGCGCCGCTGTCGTCGGCGGCGGCACGTATGGCATTTGCCGCGTTCTCGACGCGCGCGAACAGCAGCGCGTTGAAAACGCCTACTACCAGTCGCTCAATTCGGGTCAGCCGGTGAACGATAGTTGGCAAAACGAGCAGGGCGGCCCGCGCTCCTTGCGCGTTAACCAGCCAAGTGCAGCGCCGGGCTATGGTCCGGAGTGCCGCCGCGTCAGCGCGACGGTCAGCGATTCGCAGTACGGCAATCAACAATTGCCGCCGGAAACCTTCTGCCGCACGCCAAGCGGCCAGTGGACGCCCGCGTAACGACGCGTTCGCCTAAATAGAAAGGGCCGGCGAGTGATCGCCGGCCCTTTTTGTTGCGGTGAGCGCCGCGCTTATTGGCGCATTTGCTTCATCAGCTCGTTTTGACGCGCCTTCAGTTGCGCGCCGATGGCCTTTAGATCGAGCTCTGACTGCTTCGCCTTGGCGAACATGCCGTCGCGCTGTTCTTCTTCCTTCACGTGGTGCTTGATCATTTCGGACAGCACGGTCACGCGCGCGTCGTAATGATCGTCACCCGGTTGGCTTGCTTCGATCTCGGCGATCAGCTTCTTGGCGCCATCGTGCTCGATGTCGGCTTCGTCCATCAGGTCTTCTTCGATTCCGGCTTCGCGGCAGGCCGGGTAGAAGATCTCTTCTTCGATTTGGGCGTGGACGGTGAGCGCGAGGCAGATTTGTGTCGCCAGCTTTTGCTTCTTGGACGCGCTGTTGGTCTTCTCGAACGCCTCGAACCAGTCCTCGACCTGACGGTGATCGTCCTTCAACAGCTTGATCGCGTCGGGGCCGGCTGCGGACTTGCCGGCTGCCTTCTTCGCGGTTTTCTTCTTCGATCCGTTTTTGCGAGATTCACTGACGGTTTGTGCGCCGGCCATGGGTGTAGCTCCTGTTGAGATGTGCTGTTGAACATCCAAACTGGCTTGCAGTTCCTGTTGCGAATAATCCGCAAATTGCAGGGCGGGGCGATGGACGCTAGCCAGGCGCATCGCTATATCCGCGCTTCGATTTTCCAACAGAACGGACCACCCAGATGGCGCAGCAGCCAGCGCAATACATTTTCTCGATGCAAGGTCTCTCGAAGACCTATCCGGGCGGCAAGAAGGTGTTCGAGAACATCTGGCTGTCGTTCTTCCCGGACGCGAAGATCGGCGTCGTCGGCGTTAACGGCTCGGGTAAGTCGACGCTGCTGAAGATCATGGCCGGCCTCGACAAGGACTTCACCGGCGAAGCCTTCGCCATGGCCAACACCAAGATGGGCTATCTGGAGCAGGAGCCGCAGCTCGATGCGGCGCTCAACGTGCGCGAGAACGTCGAAAGCTGGTGCGAGGAAAAGAAGCTGGTCAACCGCTTCAACGACGTCTCGATGGCGGTCGGCGAGAATTACACCGATGAGCTGATGGAGGAGATGACCTCGCTTCAGGAGAAAATCGACGCCTCCGACGCGTGGGACATCGATTCCAAGATCGACATGGCGATGGACGCGCTGCGCTGCCCGCCGGACGAAAGCGGCGTCGAGAAGCTCTCAGGCGGCGAACGCCGCCGTGTCGCGCTCTGCCGGCTGCTGCTCTCGAAGCCGGACATGCTGCTGCTGGACGAACCGACCAACCACCTCGACGCCGAAAGCGTCGCCTGGCTGCAGCATCATCTCGAAGCGTTCCCGGGCTGCGTCATCCTCGTGACCCACGATCGCTACTTTCTCGACCAGGTGACCAAATGGACGCTCGAACTCGATCGCGGCCGCGGTCATCCGCACGAGGGCAATTACTCCGCTTGGCTTGAGATCAAGGCCAAGCGCTCGGAGCAGGAATCGTCCGAGAGCGATAGCCGCAAGAAAGCGCTCAACCGCGAACTCGATTGGGTGCGCCAGTCTCCCAAAGCGCGCCAAGCCAAGTCAAAAGCGCGCCTCACGCGCTATGACGAAATGGCGGCGGAGGCTGAACGCGAGAAGCAAACCTTCGCGCAAATCCAGATCCCGCCCGGCCCGCGCCTCGGTCAGAATGTCATCGAGTTCCACGATTTGAAGAAGGGCTTCGGCGACAAGCTGTTGATCGATGGCCTGAGCTTCAAGCTGCCGCCCGGCGGCATCGTCGGCATTATCGGCCCCAATGGCGCCGGCAAATCGACGCTGTTCAAAATGATCACCGGGCAAGAAAAGCCCGATGCGGGGAGCATTGCGATCGGCGAGAGCGTCAAGCTCGGTTTCGTCGATCAGTCGCGCGATACGCTCGATCCCAACAAGAACATTTGGGAAGAGGTGTCCGGTGGTCTCGATATCCTGACGGTCGGCAATCGCGAAGTGCCGTCGCGCGCCTATGTGTCGAGCTTCAACTTCAAGGGCGCCGATCAGCAGAAGAAGGTCGGCCAACTCTCCGGCGGCGAACGCAACCGCGTGCACTTGGCCAAGACCTTGCTCACCGGCGCCAACGTGCTGCTGCTCGATGAACCGACCAACGATCTCGACGTCGAGACGCTGCAATCCCTGGAAGCGGCGCTCGAAGATTTCGCCGGCTGCGCCGTCGTCATCAGCCACGATCGCTGGTTCCTAAACCGCCTCGCGACGCACATCCTCGCCTTCGAAGGCGACAGCCACGTCGAATGGTTCGAAGGCGACTTCGACAGCTACGAAGCGGACAAGATGCGGCGCCTAGGCGTGAGCGAGATTATTCCAAGCCGGATCAAGTTTCAGAAGTTTGGGCGGTAGGGGGCGGGCGTGGCCAAGTTGCCGAACGCGCATTTGGCCTTCGTGGACCCGGCCAAGCTCGCTGCCTATCTGCTCGACCCGAACCATGAAGACGGCGGACCGAAGTCGAGGCTTTTAGAAGCTGTTGGTTTTGACCTCAAACGGCCCGATGAGCTTGAGGCGGCTCTCCTTGCGCATGGCGCCGCTCACGAGGTGACGGAGATAGCCACGCCGTACGGCATGAAGTACCATGTTGATGGGGAGCTGATCTCGCCGAACGGCCGTTCGATCCGCGTGCGGACGGTTTGGCAGATCGATACAGGAACAAGTGCGCCGCGTTTTGTGACGTTGAGACCGCGAGTGAAGTGATGACTGGCCAGATCGTAGAACACCAGAGAGCCGTCGTGACACGTGACCTGCCGGAGCTCGGCCTCGTCGCGGGAGACGTTGGAGTCGTCGTCCACATTCACCGCAAATCAGGTGAAGCCGCGCCAACCGGTTACATGCTTGAGCTGTTTTCGTTGGACGGTGACAGTCTGAGAGAAGAATCCGTTCCAGCAGACGCCGTGCGCCCAGTCGCCGCCAACGATTTGATGCACGCACGGCCGGTTGCGGCAGAGTAGCCTCTCAATCGAGGTATGCCGCCCAGTGGCGACGGAATAGGGGAGGCTCCCGCGAGCAAGCACAAGGACGACTTCAAGCAAACCACCGCCAGACAGCGCTACGACAAAGCGATCAGTGATCTGCTCGGCGAACTGTGTGTGGGTTTGGGCTTCTGCGGCACACCCGATGCTGCACCGTTCGACCACAAGCGGGAAGCGTGGACGGCGGATGAGTTCGCACGCGAGATACTTCGGGCTGAGGGCGGCGGCGGGGGCTTCGAAGAGAAGTGGTTCAAGCCTCTTCGGAAGGAGTTCGTGGCGCGTTTCGGGCTAGAACTTCGCGTTGCGGATTTCGAGGAGGGCGAGGCTGCTCGCCGTCTTGCCTTGTTGGGCGGACATGATCCGATGGCCTCGGGACCGCGGCGCCGTCGCGAATGAGAGTGCGCAGCGTGTGAGTAGGGGAGGGACGCATGGGCGTCCGGGGTATCGCATTGTTGGCGGTGGTTGCCGGGCTGGCGCTGCTCGGCGCGCTCATCTTCTTTTTCCTCGGGCGCGAGCGCGCGTACGATCCGTCGTTCGATGTCTCGGTCGCCGCGCCGGCCTACAGCGATGGTGGCCCCGTCGTGCTCTTCGACGAGGGCCATAACAACGTCCACCTCACCACCACCGGCTATCGCCCGTTCGCAGAGCTGTTGCGCAATGACGGCTACGATGTGCGCGTCAGCGCTGGCGGGATCGATGCGAGCGCGCTGGCGGATGTGCAAGTGCTGGTGATCGCCGGCGCGCGCGGCGCCAACGACGCCAACGATGCGCCGGCGTTTTCGGCCGATGAAATCGCGGCGATTTTGGATTGGGTGCAGCGCGGTGGCGCGTTGCTGCTGGTGACGGATCACTGGCCGTTTGGCACGGCGGCGGAATCGCTCGGCGCCCGCTTTGGCGTCGAGATGAGCAAGGGCATGGCGTCCGACCCCGCCCACGCCGATCCGAACCGCGGCGAGAGCCACATCATCTTTTCGCGTGAGAACGCCTTGCTTGGCGACCATCCGATCACCAACGGCCGCAGCGAGTCTGAGCGAGTCGAGCGGGTGCTAACCTTTACCGGCCAATCCATTCGTGGGCCGGCCGATGCGTCAGCTTTCATGCGCCTTGCAGAAACCGCGGTCGATGCGCCACCCACCGCGCCGGAGGTCGATCGGCGCGGCGGCGATGTACGCGTCAGCATGACCTACGCTGAGCCAGTCTCCGTCGCCGGATGGTCGCAAGGTATCGCCTTGAGCTTCGGCGGCGGGCGCGTCGTTGTGCTGGCCGAGACGGGCATGCTGCGCGCACATACGGATCGCGTCGGCGCGGTTGGCATGAATTATCCTGGCTACGATAATCGCCAACTCGCGCTCAACATTATGCACTGGCTCTCCGGTTTGACCTGAGCGTGCGGCGTGGTTATCCGCGTCGTTCTTCATCCGCCATGCGGAACACCACGCGCAGATTAACCGGGGTGCCGGTGGCGTCGCTGCCGTCGGCGCGTTGCGGGGCGTGGCGAAGCGTGTTGGCGACGCGCAGCGCGGCGCTGCCGAAGCCGCCGGCCGTCTCTGAGACGCGCGTGCAATCGAGCCTGCCGCCGGCTTCAACCATGCAGCTCAGCGACGCTTCGCCTTCGCGGCCGCGCTCAAGCGCGCGCGGGGGATAGAGGGCTGACAGGCGACGCTGGCTGGGCGTGTTCGCCCAAACAGGCCGCTGCGCGCCGGTGACAACGATCTCGTCGCTGTCGGTTGTGGGTTCGTCGGTAGAGGAGATGCCGATGGTCTCTGTCGGAATATCGGACGCCGCCGGCGCCGTTGTCCGGCGTGCGCGCGGCGTGGTGTTGGTGGAAGCAGAGGAGGCGACGCTTTCATCGGCAGTCGCCGCGCTATCGGCGCGCGCAGAGGGATCGTTGACGGCGTCGTCGCCATACGTGTCGGTGTAGGCCAGTTGCGAATTGTCCTGCGCCGGTCCGTAATTTTGGTAGGCGTAATAACCGCCTCCAGCCAAGACCACCGCTGCCGCGGCGCCAATGAGCCATTTCGTTCCGCTGTTGCCGCCAGAGGGGCCGCTGCCTTTGGTGGCGTGAATCTTCGTCGCGCCGCGTGCCGGATCTTCGCTCACATGCGTCTCCTCGAACTGGTTGAGACAACCCGCGAGCGCAAAACGCTGTCGATGGTACTATGTTCCTCAGCGCGCCGGGGCGCGCTCGTTCAGCCAAGCCAGGATCACATCCATCGCCGCATCGCGATCGAGATCATTGAGCAATTCGTGGCGGCCTTCTGGGTAGAGGACGAGGCGCTTGTCCGTCGCCGGCGCCAGCGCGGCGAAGCGTTTGCTGCCTGCGGGATCGGTGGCGGTGTCGTGTTCGCCGTGCAGCACGAGCACCGGCGTCGTCCATTTCGCATAGCGCGTCCAGGCAAGCGCGGCGACGGCGATGGCGGTGGCGCCGGTTTTCGCCGGCACGCGCGGATCGCTGACCATCGGATCGCTGGCATAGGCGGCGACTTCCTCCGGGATGCGCGAGAGCCCCGCGGCGTCGAGCGGCGGCGCAAGGCGCGCGCCCGGCGCGAACGCGGCGACCACGCCAGCAATAGCGCGCAAATGCGCGGGCGCAGTGATCGAAAGCGCCGGCGCGCTCAGCACCACGCCGGCGACATCGCGCGCATCTTCCGCAACGCTCGCCGCCGTCACCAGCCCGCCAAGCGAATGGCCAAACAGAAAGAGCGGATTGCCTTGCGTCGCCAATGCGCGCCGCGCCGCGCCGAGATCGGCGACCGCCTCATGCATGTCAGCCACGCCGCGCGCGCCGGGCGAGCGGCCATGCCCGCGCATGTCCCAGCCATAAACGTCAAAGCCCTGCGCATTGAGCTTCGGGATCAGCCCATGATAGCGGGCGACATAGCGCTCCGCGTATTCAGCAAAGCCATGCGTGATCAACACGCTCGCGCGCGCCCCCGGCGTACGCCACGTATAGGCGCTTAACCCACGGCCAAAATCCCAAGCTTCAGTGTTCATCGCGGCAACATCGCGCGACACGCGCCATCAGCGCAAGCTCAACGCTCCAACAACGCCGCCGTCGCCATGCCACCAGCGGTGCAGACGCCGACGATCGCGCGCTTGGCGTTGCGGCGGCCGAGCTCCAGCAAGGTCGAGCCGAGATAGCGGATGCCGCTCATGCCGTAGGGATGCCCCAAAGCGATCGCGCCGCCATTGACGTTGGTGGTTTCCCACGGCGTTTGCAATTCGCGTTGATTGTAGAGCGTCGTCACCGCGTAAGCTTCGTGCAGCTCCCAGAGATCGACGTCGCCGGCGCTCACCGCGTTTTGCTGCATCAGCTTACGGATCGCCGGTGTAATCGCGATGCTCATTTCCTCGGGCGCCACCGAGCCCAGCGCGAACGCGCGCCAATAGCCCAGGATCGGCAGGCCGCGTTGGGCCGCGAGGTCGGCGTCCATCATCACCACCGCCGCCGCGCCATCGGAAAGCTGCGAGGCGTTGCCCGCCGTCGTCGTGCCGCCTTCGAGCACCGGCTTCAGCGCCGCGAGCTTTTCCAAAGTCGTGTCGGGGCGGGGGCCCTCATCGCGGTCGAGCGTCACCTCGACTTCGCTGCTCTGGCCGGTCGCTTTGTCTGTCACTTTCATCTTGGTCGTGATCGGCACGATCTCTTCGGCGTATTTGCCTGCGGCGCTCGCTTCGGCGACGCGCTTTTGGCTCATCACCACGTATTCATCGAGCGATTGGCGGGAGATGCCGTACTTCTCGGCGACGAAGTCCGCGGTTTGATTCATCGTCCACCAAACGGCGGGCATCTTTTGTCGTAGCGGCTCATAAAAGAAGCCGTTGAAGTTCAGATTGAACTGCACCAGCGAAATGCTCTCGACGCCGCCGGCTATGCCGCACGCGATTTCACCGCGCGCGATCGCATTGGCCACGTACGACGCCGCGCTTAGCCCCGAGCCGCAATAGCGGTTGACCGTGATGCCCGGCACGCCGGCGCCGAAGCCCGCAAACAGCGCCGCATTGCGCGCCACATTGTGGCCGGTTGCGCCTTCCGGCAGCCCGCAGCCAAGCACGACATCCTCAATCGCGCCCGGTTCGATCTTGGCGCGCGCCACCGCTTCCTTCATCACGTGCGCCGCCATGGCGATGCCGTGCGTTTGGTTCAGCGCGCCCCGCGTCGCCTTGGCGATCCCGGTGCGGCAATAGCTGACAATGGCGACGTCTCTCATAACAATGGCTCCTGATCGCGCCAGTCTGCATCTAGGCCGCTTGGGCGCCAATCATCCGCAGGGATAGGCGACAAAGAAAAACCCCGCGATGTCGCCATCGCGGGGCTCTCCAGACGTTAGCTGTAAAGGCTCAGTTCAGAGCCATGCGTGCGCCGAATGCGAAGTTGTGGCCGCTATGGGCCCACTCGTCGCCGTCGCCTTCGGCATCTTCAAACAAATCTTGATAGCGATATTCGCCATAGATCGAAAAGCGATCGCCAAGCGGGATGCGCAGGCCGCCAATCAACTGATACGCTGCCGTCACATCGGCTTCGGATTCACCGCCGCTATATTCGTAGGTCACCCAAGCCGCACCGATGCCGCCGCCGATATAAGGCGTGACGCCGCCGAGCGTGAAGTTGCGCGTCGCGTTAGCCATCAGGCGGTATTGGTGCGTGTTGTTTGGCGTGCAGCAGGAATATTCCATCTCGTCATAGGAGACCTCTGCTTCCACATCCCAGTTCGTCCACATGCTCGTGCCGACGGCGACTGCCGTGTTCCAGCCATCGTCCATGTCGTAATCGGTCCCATTCCATTCGAGGCTGTCTTGGGTGGTCACGCCTACGCTGCCTTCGAGATAGGTCTGGGCGTTCGCCGCGCCCGCTGTGACGCCCAGAAGAGCTGCCGCCGCCGCTGCAATTCCAAGTAATTTCTTCATCGGTGTTTCCCCGTCGGTTAGCGCGTCCCATGTCGCTCGCTTGGTCGTTCTACGCCTCGCCGAGCGCAATACGAACGTCATTCGCTGTGGGCAGGCCGCCAGCCAAGTTTGGCTGGCAATTGGGCAACACAAGTGATTGCAGAACCAATCTATTCACAACTCGCAAATCAGTTCAGTCTTCCTATCCGTCAGCATCGTTGCGGGCCCGATCCGCTTCAGGTGCGGGTTGCGGGAGACGACGGGAGACGAACGAGATGCGCAAATACGCAGCGCTCCACTCACACCTGAACCGGCGCAATGGCCGTCCGGAGATGCTCACCTTCGAGGACATCGAACAGATCATTGGCAAGCCGCTGCCGCAGAGCGCGCAAAAGCATCGCGCCTTCTGGGCTAACGACAACCAGGACCACCATTCCCATGCCCGCGCCTGGATGAAGGCCGGCTACCGCGTCGCCTATGTCGACCGGGACGAAAAAGTGGTCCGCTTCGAGCGCACGCGCTAAGCTTCCGCCCGGGAGTAAGCCGATGCGTAAAGTGCTGCTGGCGCTGGCCGCCGTAATGGTCCTGTCCGGCTGCGCCTCGAGCCTGCAGGCCGCCTATGACGAGCGCCGTCAGCAGGAGTGCGAAGAGAGCAATCGCGGGCCTGACCGGCTGGATTGCTGACCGCAGTGCATCCACCGGTCGCCGGCCATGCATCCCCTAAGTAGCGCCATGCGACAAGCCGCCTTGCGGCTGAGGCTGCGCGCGCGGAAGATGGCTGAAACGGAGGACGTGCAATGCGCTGGATGATCGCGGCTTTGGCCCTCGGGGCGCTCGCCGCCTGTGACGGCGCGACCACGGATACGGATACCGCTGACGGCGCTTCCTCGCCCTCGGGCTACACGATGGAAGTCCGCGCCAGCGGAGTCGAACAAACCTACATCGTCATCGCGCCGGATGGCCGCACCGTGGCTGCCCGCGCCGCCGAGGGCGCCTCGGCCGTCATGGATACGGAACGCGCGCAGGCGCTCGCCGCCAACCCGCCGCCGGAAGGCGAGGATCTCCCCGAAGTGTTCGCCATGCGCTTGCCCGGCTTCTCGATGAGCGTGGGCGGTACGGAAGATCAGGGCGACGGCGACAACGGCCAAGTAAATATCGCGATCGGTGGCGGCGACGGGGAACGCATCACTGTGCGCGCCGACGAGGGCGGCCCGGGCGAGGCGGACGACCGCGCTTATGTCCGCATTACCGGCGCCGACGAGGATTCCGCGCGCGAGTTCATCGATGACGCCGAAGAGCTTTCTCCCGAGGTCAAAACAGAGATGCGGACGGCGCTCGGCCTCTAGCCGTGTCATCTGCCGCTCGGCGCTTGCCGGGCGGCGACGGCTTGGGGCAGTACCTGACGAGAAAACTCGTCAGGGGGCATTATGCGCCAGAAATTGCGCGCGGCCGCAGCCGCATTGGGAATCCTCGCGCTCGTTGTAACGCCGGCATCCAGCGAAGAGGGGATGTGGACGTTCGACAATTTCCCGACCGCTCGTATGCAAAGCGAAATGGGTTGGGCGCCGGATCAGGCATGGCTCGACCGCGTGATGGCTGGCACGGCGCGGCTGCCGGGCTGCTCGGCCTCCAATGTCAGCAGCCAGGGTCTGGTGCTGACCAACCACCATTGCGTCATCTCCTGCGTCACCGCGCTGTCGACGACCGAAGCCAATTACATCGAAGACGGCTTCATGGCGCGCACGCGCGAGCAAGAACGCCGTTGCCCGAACATGAACGTCGATGTGCTGACCGGTATTTCGAACGTCACGCAGAACATTGAAACCGCCACCGCCGGCGCCGCGCCGGACGTTTTCGCCCGCACCCGCGACACCGAGATCGCGCGGCTGGAGCGCGAGTGCTCGAACGGAACCACGCGCTGCGAAGTGGTGACACTCTACCAAGGCGGACGCTACGCGCTGCATCGCTATACGCGGTACACGGATGTGCGCCTGGTGTTCGCGCCGGAGCATCGCATGGCCTCGTTCGGCGGCGATCCGGACAATTTCAACTTCCCGCGCTACGACACCGACTTCTCGTTCTTGCGCCTCTACGTCGATAACGCGCCAGCGCGCACGCCGAACCACCTCTCGTTGCGCTTCACGCCGCTTGAGGAAAACGAGATCGTCATGATCGCCGGCAATCCCGGCCGCACCTCGCGCATGCGCACGACGGCGGAGCTGACGTTCGAGCGCGACTTCAACCTGCCTTGGCAGATCGCTTCGCTCTCGGAAATCCGCGGCCGGTTGATTGCGTATTCGCAGCAAGGCCCCGACCAATCGCGCATTGCGTCGAGCGCGCTGCAGGGCGTCGAGAACTCGTTCAAGGGACTTTCGGGCCGCCGCCAGGCGCTCGCTGATCCCAACGGCTTTGCTCGCGTCGCCGAGCGTCAGACCGATCTGCAGACCCGCGTCCGCCGCAACCGCGCTGCGCAACGCGAAGTCGGCGACGCCTGGGGCGAGATCGAGCAAGCGCAGACCGTCTATCGCGGCATGTTCTATCCGTACCAATATCTCGAAGCCCGCGCTGGCGAACGCTCGCAATTGTTCAGCTGGGCCCGCGATATCGTCCGCGGCGCCGCCGAGCGCGCCAAGCCCGACGCCGAGCGCATGCCGCGCTATACCGAAGCGCGCATCGCCGCCGTCGAGCAAAGCGTGCGCGCGCAGCGCCCGATCACGCCAGCGTTCGAGGAAATCCATCTCGCGTTTTGGCTCTCCAAGATGCGCGAGCATCTGACGGTCGATAATCCCTCCGTTCGCCGTGTCCTTGGCAATGAAAGCCCGGAAGCTTTGGCAGCGCGGCTCTCGCAATCCGGCATCGCCGATCCGGCTTATCGTCGGCAATTGTGGGAAGGCGGCGAGGCGGCGGTTGCGGCGTCCGAGGATCCGCTGATCCAGTTTGTTCGCGCCTGGGACGCCGACGCCCGCGCCGTGCGCGCCCGCTACGTGGCGGAAGTAGAAGGCCCGGCGGCCCGTGCGCATGAGCGCATCGCTCGCGCCCGTTTCCGCGCCTTCGGCGAAGCGCAATACCCCGACGCCACCTTCAGCCCGCGTGTCTCCTATGGTCGCGTCGTCGGCTGGACGGAGCCGAACGGCAGCGTTGTCACGCCGTTCACCCGCACCGCCGGCCTCTACGAGCGCGCTACCGGTCAGTTCCCGTTCGCGCTCAGCCAACGCTGGATCGACGCGCGCCCGCGCCTGGATCCCAACGTCATCTTCAACGTCTCATCGAGCAATGATGTTATTGGCGGCAATTCCGGCAGCCCGTTGTTGGACCGCGAGGGCCGCGTCGTCGGTGCGGTGTTCGATGGCAACATCCACTCGCTCGGCGGCGAATATTTCTACGACGTCGCCTTGAACCGCTCGGTCACGGTGGCGTCGACCGTGATCCGCACCTCGCTCGCGGACGTCTATGAGATGCCGGGATTGCTGGCCGAGCTCGAAGGCCGCTAAGCCTTCGGAAAATTGAAACGCCGGCGTCGCGCTTGGAAGCGGCGCCGGGGTTTCGCCCTTCACTCGGTGGAGGCGAGGAAAGGCTTTGCGCTGGGGAGCGGGGGTATCAGGCGCGCTCACCAGAGACAGGTCCGCGCCCATCACGCCGCCAATGGCCCGGCCGTTCAATCGGATTGAGACGAGCGCGCGCCCGCGCGCGGCGAATGTTTCGCGCGCTCCGTTCGTCGCGCAACGCCGCTCTTTCGTCGGCGCTAGGCCGCGAGCGCTGCGTTCAGAAACTCCGTCTGCTTCTTGAGCGAAGCAAAACGTCTGCGCGCAGGGAAAAGCGATAAAGCCGTGGCAGGCGCCCGGATAGATATCGAGTTCGCCGGCATTGCCCGCCGCGACCCAGCGTGCGTGCATGAAGAGGCTGTCGTCCAGCAGCGCATCGCGCGTGCCGATGGTGAAGAGGGCGGGGCAAAGGCCCTTCAAATCGGCGAACAGCGGCGAAAGCTCCGGTGCGCGCTTTTGCTCTTCGTTCAGCCCCGGCAGAAACGCATCGCCGAACTTATGGATATCGAGCGTGCGCAAAATCAGGCGCTCATCGCCGAAGGCGCGCGCGCTGGGCGTCATGCCGAGATCGAAGACGCCGAACACCAGGTTCGCGGCTTTGAACGGCGTCCGCCCGTGCTTATCGCGTAAGCGCAAAATGGTAAGCGCGGCCAAGTGCGCGCCGGCGCTTTCGCCGCCGATGGCGAGCGCTTCGCCGCCGAAATCGCGGATGTTGTCGCTGACCCAAAGCGCCGCCGCTTCGCAATCATCCGGGCCGGCCGGGTAGGGGTGCTCCGGCGCCAAGCGATATTCGACGCTGATCGCGGTCAGCCCAGCATTGTCGGCGATGATTTCAAGCAAGCGATCCTGCTGATCCGCCGCGCCAAGCACGTGGCCGCCGCCGTGCAGATGTAGGTAAACGCCGCGCGATTTTTCCGGCGCGACCACGCGCAGCTTTATCTTGCCGCCGGGCCCATCGATCTCAATCCAGCGCGCACGCTCGGACTTCACCGGCGCCGGAAACACGCCCGTGCCTTTGGCGCGCGCATCGCGCACCTTCTGCGCACCGACGTCCCACCAATTCGGCATATCAGCCGTCGCGGCAATTATGCCGTCATTGATCGCTTTGGTTTCCGGCGGAATGGCGTCGTCGCTGAACAGCGCAGGATCGAGATAACTCACTTCAAACCACCCATCTTCCTGATCGCTTTCCATTCGTCCGCGGTCACCGGCTGCACCGAGAGGCGCGAGTTGTTGGCGAGCACCATTGTCGAGAGCTTCTCATCCGCCTTGATCGTCGCCAGTGTCACCGGCGTTTTCAGCGGCTCGACTGCTTTCAGATCGACACAGACAAACTTGCCGGTCTTGTCGCTCGGATCGGGATACGCCTCTTTCACCACCTCGCTAACGCCGACAATCTCCTTGCCGTCGTTCGAGTGATAGAAGAACGCCTTGTCACCCTTCTTCATGGCGACGAGATGCGCCTTGGCCTGATGGTTGCGCACGCCAGTCCAGGAATCGGCGCCCTTCTTCACATGTTGATCCCAGGACCACGTCCCGGGTTCACTCTTCACTAGCCAGTACGCCATTAGTTCGCCGGCGCAAGGGCCAGCGCTTCGATCTGGATCGACACGCTATCGCCGATCACGTTCGCGCCGGTGGTGGAGCCGAAGGCGCTGCGGTTCAGCGAGCCGGTGGCGGAGAAGCCCGCCATGCGGCGCTGATTGTTCGGGGCAGGGCCCAGATTGTTGAGTGTGACGTTGAGCGTCACCGGATGTGTCTGGCCCATCAAGGTGAGATTGCCGGTGACTTCCGCTGTGCGCTCGCCCGTCAGCCGCACCGCTGTGGAGCGGAACTCCATCGTCGGGTGCGCCGCCGCGCCTAGCCAGCGGGGCTCACGCAAATGCTCGTCCCGCGTGTCGTTGCCGGAATCGACACTGGCGACTTGAATGGTTGCACGCACCGAGGAATTGGCCGGGTTGGCTTCATCCAGCACCATCTCGCCGGTCACATCATCGAAGCGTCCCAGGACGCGGTTGAAGCCGAAGCGGTCGATCGAGAACGCCACCTGCGTGTGCGCGGGGTCGAGCGTGTAAGTGACGGGCTCGGCGGAAGCGGCGCCGGCCGCGAACAGGGCGGCGGCGAAAATCAAGGCGCGCATAAGGTGTCCCCTTAAATGAATCAGGCGCGCGCTTCGAACACCAAATTGAACGGCGTCTCAGCGGCGCGGCGAAATTTACTGAATCCGGCCTCCTTGGCTACTCTTTTCAGCCGCTTTTCACCGGCCTGTGCGCCGAGCCCTAGGCCAACCTCCTGGCTGAGCGAGGCCGGTGTGCAGATCATGGTTGAAGCCGAATAATAGACGCGTCCCACCGCGTTTAGATTGTCCTTCAAATCGTCGTGCGCGAACGGCTCGACAATCATCCAGGCGCCGTCATCGGCAAGCGTCTCGCGGACGTGCTTGCCGGCGCCGACGGGGTCGCCCATGTCGTGGAGGCAATCGAAGAAGGCGACGAGATCGTAACCGAGCGCCGGATAGTCCTTGGCGCTGGCCTTCTCGAACGTGATGCGCTTGCCGACGCCGGATTCCTTTGCCAACTTCTTAGCCCGCTCGATTGACGGCTCATGATAGTCGTAGCCGTAGAATTTCGACCTCGGATAGGCCATCGCCATCAGAATTGTCGACGCGCCGTGTCCGCAGCCTACGTCCGCCACTTTTGCGCCGCGCTCCAATTTCTCCCGCACGCCTTTGAGCGATGGGATCCATTGCGAGACGAGATGGGCGTTGTAGCCGGGCCGGAAGAAGCGCTCGGTGCCCCGGAAGAGGCAGTGCGAGTGCTCATGCCAGCCAAGCCCTTTGCCGCTCTTGAAAGCTTCCGCCACCTTCGGCTCGTCGAGCCACATGGCTTGCGCGATCTCGAAGGCGCCGGCGAAAAAGCCGGGTCCGCCTTCGTCCGCCAGCGCCGCCGCCTGTTCGGGATTCAGTTTGAACTTCTTGCTCTTCGGATTGTAGTCGATATAGCCCGCCGCCGCTTGCGCCGAGAGCCACTCGCGCAAATAGCGGGGATTGAGCCGCGTTTTTTCGGCCAGAGATTCTGGCGTCACCGCGCCGCCGTCGGCCATCGCTTTGTAGATTCCCAGCCTGTCGCCTAGCAGCGCCAGCGCGCCGCTTGCGGCGGCGCCGAGGTCACCCACCAATTTGCCAAGAAATGCATTGAATTTTTCAGGGTCGGGCGCAGCCATGGAAGCTCTCCGCCGTTAGAAAGCGAGAGCTAACGCTCAGGCGTTCGCCGTCGCAAGCGCTTCCGGCGAGTTTTCGTAAACTTCATCCCAACGCCGCGACTTTCGCAGCTGCGAAAGTACGGGCCACATGGCCGCCTGGCGGGGATGCGTCAATCACGCCGGCACGTCGGCTTGATCTGGCGGCAAAGCCCCCTAAACCTGACGGCGCATGAATGCAGCGCTTGAAGCAGAAGGCCTGGTCAAGCGCTATGGCGCCCGCACCGCCGTCCGCGACCTCAGCTTTTCGGTCCCACAAGGGGCGATCTACGGCGTGCTCGGCCCCAATGGCGCCGGCAAGTCGACGACATTGCGCATGCTCGTCGGCGTGTTGCGGCCGACGGAAGGGCGCATCTGCGTGCTAGGCGGACCGGTCACGCGCGATGCGCTAAAGCGCGTCGGCTATTTGCCGGAGGAGCGCGGCCTCTATCGCTCGATGAGCGCGCGCGCGGCGATCGCGTATCTCGCGCGCTTGAAAGGCACGCCCGCCGGCAAGGCGTTCAAGCGCGCCGATCAGCTGCTCGCCGATCACGGGCTCGACAAAGTGCGCCGCAAGAAGATCAAGACGCTGTCGAAAGGGATGGCGCAGAAGGTGCAGGTGCTCGCCGCCATCGCGCACGAGCCCGACCTCATCATTTTCGACGAACCGTTTTCCGGTCTCGATCCCGTCAACCAGCGCGTGCTCGAAGACACGATCCGCGCGCAAGCGGCGGCAGGGCGCACCATCCTGTTCTCCACGCACGTGATGGAGCACGCTGAGCGTCTCTGCGACCGCATTCTGCTGATCGCGCACGGCAGCGCCGCCTTCGAAGGCACTGTGCCGCAAGCGCTGGCATTGGCGCCGAGCGTCGCGATGCTAGAAACCGACGGCGCCTTCGATCTTGCCGCCGCGCTTGCGCCGCGCGGCTTCAACATCAGTTTCGACGGCGAAGAGCACGGCAACAAACGCTGGCGCGCCAAGCTCGAAAACGGCCACGATTCGCGGCAATTGCTGCAAGCTTGCGTCGAAGCCGGCGCGCCGTTGTCGCTGTTTGAGCCGGCCCGGGCCAGCCTGCACGAAGCGTTCGTCGCGCTTGTCGGCGATAAAGCCATGCCGGGGCCGGTTGAATGAGTCTTTCTCCGATCCTCCTCGTCGCCCGCCGCGACTACTTCGCTTATGTCGGCGCGTGGGGTTTCTGGCTGTCCCTGCTGACGGCGCCGGTGATCCTCGCCGTGTTGATCTTCGCGCCGGTAATGCTGGCGCGGGCCGAGCCGCCGCGTGTGCTGACCATTGTCGCGGAACGCGCCGAGGATGGCGCGCAAGTCGCCGCCGCGTTCGATGACTTATCGCTCCGCAGCGCCCGCGCTGAAATCTTTGCCTATCTCGCCGCCACCGCACCAGCGCTCACCGAGCCCGCGCTGGCGGCCTTCGACGCCGCGCCTGACCGCACCGCCGGCATCGCCGCCGCCCGCTCCGTCGTCGCCGAACGCGCACCACGGGCGCTTGCGGCTTTCCCGCAACCTTCGCCGCGTTACGTCATCGCGCCCGCGCCAGCGCAGGGCATTGACGTTCTGCGCCCCTATCTCGATGGCACACGCACGCTGCCAGATGGCCGCCAACTCTTCGGCGCGCTCAACATCCGCCGCGAAGCGGGTGCGCCAGTGATCGAATATTGGAGCGTCAACCTCTCGCACGAGGAGCCCTCCAACATCGCTCACCGCGCTATGCGCTTGGCGATGCAGCGCGAGGCGCTGGCTGGGCAGGGGCTCGATCCTGGCGAGGCCGATAGGCTGAACGGTTTCGATCCGCGTATTGTCCAATTCGATCCCCGCCCCGGCGCTGGCGACGGCGAGGTCACTGCCCGTCAGCGCGCGCCAGCGTTCGCGGCTCTGGCGTTGGCGTTTATCTTATGGAGCGTCGTGTTCTCGGTGGCGAACATGCTGCTCTCCGGTGTGATCGAAGAAAAATCCAACAAGATTCTCGACACCATCCTCACCAGCGTGACGCCGCTCGAAATGCTGATCGGCAAACTGCTCGGCGTCGCCGCTGTCAGCGCCACGTTGTTCCTGTTCTGGGGCGCGCTTGGTGGCGTCTTGCTTAGCACTGCCGCGACGCAGCTGGGCGATTCCATATTCGGCCAGGTCGCCGCGGCGTTCCTGGAGCCGCGCTTGCTGGCGGCGTTCGCGGTTGGCTTCATAGCCGGCTATCTGATGTACGGCGCGATTTTCCTGGCGCTCGGCTCGCTCTGCGAGTCGATCCAGGAAGCGCAGACCTTGCTGGGGCCGGTCGCTTTGGTGTTGGCGATCCCGATGATGTTGGTGATGCCGGCGCTGGATAATCCCAACGCGCCGATCATTCAGGCGGCGTCGTGGTTTCCGCTGTTTACGCCGTTCTTGCTGCTGATGCGCGCGCCCGCCGGGCTCGCCTGGATCGAGATCGCCGGCATGGGCGCGGTGATGCTGGTCTCGGTGATTGTGATCCTGATGCTGGCGGCGCGCGTGTTTAAAGCCGGCGTCGTCGATCAAGTCAGCATGTCGAGCTGGTTCGGCCGCAAAGCTAAGGGCTAGATTCTTCCCATCAGCTCAAATGTAGCGCTGTTTGCGAACGCCCGAGTTGCCTAGCCTCTACTCTGTGGTGTTAAAAGGCACGGGGAGAGATCACATGAAGCGCATTCTTCTTGCATTTGCCCTTGCGGCTCTTTGCGCCTGCTCAACACCTTATCAGTCAAGCGGGCTGAGCGGGGGTGTCTCGGCCGCAGCGATGGGCAACGACGTCTTTCGTATTCAGGCGAATCTCAACGGCTACTCATCGCAATCGATGGTTCAAGATTACTTGCTCTTGAGGGCGGCCGAGACTGCCCTTGAGCAAGGCGCTGTCGGCTTTGTAATTCTTGACGCCCGTGACGACTCTCGCGCGGGCCAGTTTGTTGTTCCGGGATCGTCCACAACGACAGCGAACGTCACTGCATATGGCAACACGGCTTATGGAACTGCCAACACGACATACAGACCAGCGCAGGCGTACAATTTTCTACGTCCTGGTGGAATATTGATGATCGGGTTAGTCCGTCAGCCCCCCTCTGACCGGCAGTACTTCAGCGCTCAGGAGATCGTTTCTGCTATCGGCCCTAGGGTAAGGCGCGGCGACTAGGCCGGATCAAGAACTGCCCGGTGTGGTCTCAGCCGCGCGCCACCCCATGATGGCGAGATAATGCCCTTCGGGATCGCGGAACGGGCGCAGCATCAGTTCGCGGCCTGGCGCTTCCTGGAGTTTTTGCGCCTGATGCATAAACACGACGCCCTTGGCCTCTAGCGCCGCTTCCGCCGCGCTCCAATCGCGCGGTTCGAAATAGATCACCGCATCGCCGCCGACGCTTTGGCCCGGTTGCGCCGGCCCGATCATCAGCCGCGTCGCGCCGGACTGGAAGAACGTCATGCCGACCGTCTCGAACAGCACCGGCAGGCCCAGCGTGTCGCGATAGAACGCCACTAACGCGCCAGGATCAGCGCTGGCCAGCGCGACTTGCGAAATACCTGAGAGCAAAGGCAGCGGCGCGTTCATGATCATCTCCTCCCGATATAATTAGTTTGACTAACTAACTAAGTCAATTCAGATTCCCGCCATGGCCCGCTCCGAAGCGCTCGATGTCGCCGAACGTCTGCACAAAGCGGCGATCCGCATGCTCCGCGCCGCCCGCGTCGCCGACGCCGAAACCGGGCTCTCCGCCCCCAAGCTCTCGGCGCTGTCAGTGCTGGTGTTCGGCGGCGCGACCAGCCTCTCAGCGCTGGCGCGCGCCGAGCAGGTGACGGCGCCGACCATGTCAAAGCTGGTAAGCGATCTGGAAGCGGCGGGCCTCGTCGCCAAACGCGCCGACAAAGCCGACAAACGCGGCGTCCGCGTCGAAGTGACGGCCAAAGGCCGGGCACTGATGGAAAAAGGCCGCCAAGCGCGCCTCGCGCTGCTGACAGCCCGCGTCGCCAAACTCACCAAGTCCGAGCGCGCCGTGCTCGATGAAGCGGCGGCGCTGATGCTGCGATTGGCTCTATAGCCCAGAGCGAGGGTCTCGGTGCGCGCCTGCTAGCCGCAATACGTGGAACTCATGATGCCAGTTTGGAGGCGGAAGGCGCCCGCACCTTCTGCCCGCCCAAACGCCGCGTTGGATTGACGGATCAGTCGACACGCTTCATCGCGCGCGCCAGCCTCGTACTCCGCCTTCGCCCAATCCATCAGTGCAGCGCCTTCATAAAGCGGCAGATTGGTTGCACGCGCCGCATCCACGCTACTGCGGAACAGCGGCCGCGCCTCGTCTAACCGCCCTTGTTCGGCAAGCACCGCCGCTAGCTGGTGGCGGGCGAAACCGAGCCGTTGAACGACGCCGCGCCGTTCGAACGTGGCGATCCCTTCGCGCAGCATGCGTTCGGCCAGTGGGTAGTTCTCCATCACCCGAGCCACGTGGCCACGCCGAACCTGGACTTGGGCGGCGCCTATCTCGTCACCCACTTCGACAGCTATAGCGTACACCTGCGCAAAATAGACTTCGGCCTGTTCGAACGAGCGAGTTCTGCCGGTGAAAGAGCCTCGGCCACGTGCAAATAGCGCAGTGCCGCGCATGTAGAGCGCTTCCGCCTCCTCGTACCGAAAGCCCTCGGCGCGCGCCATTGTCAAAGCTTGTTCGATAGTAGTTTCGAATTGGCGGTTGTTTCTAATTTGCGTCGCCGCCAGCCGGTTCATCGCCCTGACGCGCTGGCGCGTGGCGCCACCCTGACTCGCCACTTCGATCGCTTGCTCAAAATAGCGCCGCGCGCCGGTGTTCTCGTTCATCTCCATTTGAACGTCGCCTAGATGTATAAGGCCCTTTGCGCGCCACTCGGCTTCACTGTGATCGGCCAACCGCTGCGCAATCCGTGTGCGGTCGGTGTTACGTGCTTGGCGTTGGTAGAGGTATGCGAGTTGGTCGAGGATTTCGGGATCATCCGGGGCAAATTGCAGCGCTGCCTCGTAAGCGGCCACCGCCCGGTCGGTGCTGTCCAAGAAGGCGAGGGCGCCGATGCGCTTCCATTCGTCAGCGCGTTCACGCCTCGAGGCTGCGTCCGCGGTCGCGGCGGCGTCCCGGGCGCGCGCGCGTTCTTCGAGTACGCCGATACCTTGACCCGTTCGGCCGGCGTCGATGGCGACGAGTGCGCGACGGTCAAGCGCATTGCTGGAGCGCGCGGTGGCTCGAATCGCTTGCTCGAACGCGAGACGCTGCGCTTCCTGGTCGGCGCGTGAGGCCTCGCCCTCTTCCGCCATTCGTTGTTCGAGGCGAGCCATAAGGCGAGACTCCAACGCTGCCATATCAGCGGCGCTTTGTGCTAGCGCGGGTAGTGCGATGATAAGGGCGAATGCGAGCGTCAACGTCGCGGCGATGCGCGTTTGAAATAACGGCTTCATCTCGCAGTCTCCAATACGGGCTCGCCGCAATATTCTTCAGTGGTGTTTTCCAGGGTCTCGCCTCGGCAATGGTAGCTGGCCCTGACATTGCAGCGCCAAATGGGCTCGACCTCGTCGCCCGGGTTGATGCGGATGGCGTGATCGCGGCACTCACACGATAGTTCACCGAGCGCGACCTCCATCCCGCGGAAACGCGTGGTGTCTCCGGCGTAGATGTTGCAGCCGCTTTGCGCGTTGCGTTCGGCGCTTTGCCGAGCAGATATGCAAGCTGCCGCTTCGCTCGCCCGTTCGCTGAGATTTGATGTGCCGGTTACGAGCGAGGGGACGGCGTAAGGAGCCCAGCGCTGAGCCACGCGTTCGGTACGTGAGGCAAGGATGGTTTGAGCGTGCGCTGCATAGCGCCCCTCCGGATGTTGACGCAGGAACTGTCGCATGGCTTCACAGCGGTCTGTGCGCTCCGCCGCTGCGCGCCAATTGCTTCGTTCAAGCGCTGTCGCCGGTGTGACGTTGGCGCCAATTGTCGGGAAGCCAGGGATTAGGTCGGTCCATCCAAGCTGCTCGGATGTCGCTACGATGGTCAGTAGTGCTGCTGCGGCGCCGAGCACGGCCCCAAGTATCGGTAGAAGCTTTGTTCTTGGCTTCGGCGGTTTGCGTTCAGGGGCCCTGGCGCCCGACAGAAGCGCACGGACGCTTTCTACGAGATGACGTAATGCAGGGTCGTTTCGGGCGCCGGACCAGCCAATCAAGTTGGCTGTTTGTATCTCGCGGAAACCAAGCGGGATTCTCACCTCGTCGATCAGCGCTGGGCAAAGTACGCCGCGCTCGCTGGCGTCCTTTGCCTCGTCTAGGACGAACTCGCTTCGGATAGAGGTGTTGGACCACAAGCAAACGACGGCGCGGGCTTGGGCAAGGTTTGCTTCAATATCGGCTCGCCAGCGCGCGCCGGATTGGAGGCCCTGGTCCCACCAGACTTCAAGCCCATCGGCGCGCAAAGCCTCCACGATCAGGCGCGCGCGATCTGCGTCTTGACGTTCGTAAGAAACGAATACGTCCGCCACGGTTCTCCCCCTTGCCAATTTTTAAGAGGCAATTGGTCGTGCGCGCAACTTCTGCGTCTAACGCGTTGAATCGCGTGTGCTAAACGCGAAAACGCCGCCCGACGGGAGCCGGGCGGCGCTTCCAAAACTCGAACGAACCGGCGTGCTAGCGCGGTTTGACCGGCGGGCGCGGCAGCAGGCCTTCACGCTGCGCGCGCTTGCGAGCCAGCTTACGGGCGCGGCGCACAGCTTCAGCGCGCTCGCGCGCACGCTTTTCAGACGGCTTCTCGAAATGATTGCGACGCTTCATCTCGCGGAAAGTGCCTTCCCGCTGCATCTTCTTCTTGAGCGCCTTCAACGCCTGATCGACGTTGTTATCGCGAACGAAAATCTGTACCAGGACCGTCTCCCGTCGTCCAAAACCCAAACACGAAACCACCGCGAGCGCCTCTCGCGCCCAGGTGTCCGTTAATCGAAGGCGGGGCAATAGCAAAACGCCGCGGCCCTGTCCATGCCGCCCGCCTCGACGGGTGGGGGTATTGAGCGTAGCCTCTAAACCATGCCCGAGACCCCGTCAGCCCGGTTCCGCGCCCGGATCCTGGACGCTTTTCCCGCCCACGCCGCCCAATTGGGCTGGACCGACGCCGCCTTCCAGGCCGCCGTCGCCGAGGCGGGCTTGAGCGAAGGCGAGGCGGCTCTGGCCTGCCCGAAGGCCGTCTTTGACCTGTTCGACGCCTTCGCCGCGCGCGCTGACGAAGCCATGCTAGCCGGGCTCGACGATCTCGATCTTTCCGCCATGCGCTACCGCGACCGGGTCCGCGCCGCCGTTCAGCTGCGGCTCGAGGCGCAAGCGGATTATAAGCTCGCCGCCCGGGCCATGACCCGCGCGCTCGCCCGCCCGGACCGCGCCCCCGAAGCCGCGCGCATTCTATGGCGTACTGCCGATTACATTTGGCGCGCGCTCGGTGACACATCGACCGACGAAAACTTCTACTCCAAGCGCGCCATCCTCTCCGGCGTGCTCGCCAGCACCTATGCGCGCTGGTTCAGCGACGACAGCGCCGATCACGAAACGACCTGGGCGTTCCTCGACGCGCGCATCGAAAACGTCATGCAGTTTGAGAAATTAAAAGCGCGTTTGAAGCCACTGAGCGAAGGCGTACAGAGCGCCGTCGGCGTCGCCGCCCGCTTCCGCTACCGTTGACCTAAAATTACAGAAATTCAGAGCTTTCACGAAGCCGTGAGCGTACAGTCGCGCCATCGATCTTGAGGAGGCGCGAATGAATGCTGCTGCTCCCATAAGGTTTCTCGGCGCCGCCGCTTGGCCGCTGACAATCTGGCCAAGCTTGTCGCGCCTTCAGGATCATGGCGGCGACGATTACGTCGAACGCACGTTTCCAATTATCGCCACCGCCATCGGCTTTTGGCTGTGCGCCGGCGTCCTCGCGGTCGTCGCTTATTCGGCTGGCGGCTTTAATGTGCTGTCAGGGGAGGACGACGCCGGAATTGTCTCGATGTCGCTACGCTCCGGCAACGTGATTTCCGGCGTGCTCTGGTTTTTCCTGCCGGTGATCTACATCATCGGACTCTGGCTCTACACGGCCCGCGAAGAAGCGTTTCCGCGCTAGAACTTGAGCTTCGTCACATGCCCCATTTTGCGGCCGGCGCGGGCGTCGCGTTTGCCGTAGAGGTGGAGGTGCGCATTCGGATCGGCGGCGAGGGTGGGCCAAAAGTTGGCGTCCTCGCCGATGAGGTTCAGCATCTCGACCTCGGCGAGCGACGTCGTCGGCCCTAGCGGCCAGCCGGCGATGGCGCGGATGTGTTGCTCGAACTGCGAGGTCGCCGCGCCCTCGATCGTCCAGTGCCCCGAATTATGCACGCGCGGGGCCATTTCGTTGGCGATGAGTGAGCCGTCTGGCATGACGAAGAACTCGATGGTCAGCACGCCGACATAATCGAACGCCTCCAGCACGCGACGCGCCGCGCTCTCTGCTGCGGCGATGACGCTGGCGCCGACCTTCGCCGGCAGCGTCGTGCGAGAGAGGATGCCGCCTGCGTGCTCGTTCTCGCAGAGATTATAGCAGATGATCGAGCCGTCACGCCCGCGCGCGGCAATGATGGAAACCTCGCGCTCGAAAGCGCAAAAACCTTCTAGAATGCCAGGTGCGCCGAGCTTCTCGTACGCGCCCTGCGCATCTTCCGCGCGCATGATGCGGATTTGGCCGCGCCCGTCATAGCCCAAGCGCCGCGTCTTCAGGATTGCCGGCGCGCCAATCTCCGTCAGCGCCGCGTCGAGCTCTGCTTGCGAGGAGACCGCCCGAAACGGCGGTGTCGCGATGCCGGCGCTGGCGAAATAGCTCTTTTCGTCGAAGCGATCCTGCGCCACCGCCAACGCGTGCGGGTTCGGCGCAACGAACGCGCCGGCATCGATCAAGGCTTGCGCCGTCTCCGCCGGCACGTTCTCGAACTCCGTCGTCACCACGTCGACGCGGCGGGCGAAATCCGCCAGCGCGGCGTGATCCAGATAATTGCCGACCACCGTCCGCGCCGAAACGCGCGAAGCTGGGCTGTTCGGCTCGTCGGTGAAAATCGCGACGTCGAAGCCAAGCTGCGAGGCCGCGACCGAGAGCATGCGGCCCAATTGTCCGCCGCCAAGGATGCCGATCGTGCTTCCAGGCGGGAGCGGATTCATCGCGGGTCTTCGCCGATCGCGGCGGTGAGGGCGGCGCGGTAGGCTTCGAGCCGCTGCGCTAGCGCATCATCGCTCAGCGCCAGGATCGAGGCGGCGAGCAGGCCGGCGTTGGCCGCGCCCGCTTCGCCAATTGCCAACGTGCCGACCGGCACGCCGCTCGGCATCTGCACGATCGAGAGCAAGCTATCGAGGCCCTTTAACGCCCGGCTGCGCACCGGCACGCCGAGCACAGGCAGCGTCGTCATCGCGGCGGCCATGCCGGGCAGGTGCGCCGCACCGCCGGCGCCGGCGATGATCACCTTCAGTCCGCGCGCCTTAGCGCTGGTGGCGTAATCGTAGAGGCGCTTGGGGGTGCGGTGAGCGGAGACGACCTTGGCCTCGTAGGCGACACCCAGCGCATCGAGCGCCTCGGCCGCGGCCTTCATCGTCTCCCAGTCCGATTTCGAGCCCATGATCAGGCCGACGGTGGGGGTAGCCATGTTTCGGCTGCTCCTAAAAAAAGCGCCAGTAAATGAAGCCGGGGGCGGCGTCCAGCCCGGACCCGCGAAGCGGTTAAGGCCGCCTTTACCTCGCTAGCGCATCCCTTGCTGTGGAGAGACGCGCACCATGCGGTTTGGCACTGCGAAACTCGAGGCCGGAACGACCCAGCTCCTACAAGGGCTGGGGCTGTCGCGCCGCGACGTTTCCGCCGCCGCCTTGGACGCTTTGGAGCGACTCAGCGCCGAGCGCGATGCGCTGGCCGAGCGCCTCGCCGCCGCCGAAGAAATGGCCGACCGCGATTCGCTGTCGCCTGTGTTCAACCGCCGCGCCTTCTTGCGCGAACTGCACCGGACAATGTCGGAGGTCGAGCGCTACAAAACGCCGGCCGCCGTGCTCTATCTCGATCTCGATGGCTTCAAGTCCCTCAACGATAGTTACGGTCACGCCGCCGGCGACGCCGTGCTCCGACATGTGGGCCTCATGCTGATGGAGTCGGTGCGCGAGAGCGATGTGGTCGGCCGCCTCGGCGGCGATGAGTATGGCGTCATCCTCAACCGCGCCACCGCCGAGGAAGCGCGCATCAAGGCAGCTGCCCTCAGCGACAAGATCAATTCCAGCGCGATTCTGCACGCCGGCATCGCGCACCGCATCTGCGCGTCCGTCGGCGTCCATTCGATCGCGCTGAAGGAAGACCCCGAAACCGCCATCGCGCGGGCCGATGAGGCGATGTACGCGGACAAGTACGCACGCCGCGCGCAAGGCCAAGCGTTCGCGAGCTTCTAGGCGCGCGGCGCTTCGATCGCGCGATGCCCACGCAGGCCGCGCCCCAGATAGCGCACGCCCTTCAGCCACATCCGCAACGCTTCCCAGTGAATCCCGAAAATGACGGTGAGCGTCATCAGCGGATTGCCCGCCCAGGCGCGCAGCAGGTTTCCATCCGTAAGCGCGCGCCGTTGACCGGCGAACGATGCGGTTAGCGCCGTCTCGGCGCCACGCTTCACAATCATCATGACGCTGACCGCGGCGCCGGGCGGCAGCACTTGAAACTCGTAGCGCAGCCCGCTCTCCAGGAACGGTGAGACGAAAAATTCCTTGTCGCAGCTTTGCGTGATGCGCCCACTCTCGCTCGCAGACGGGGCCAGCACATAAAAGTGCCGCTCGCCGAACGTGTTCGACACTTCGTGCACCAAAGCCGCCAGCGTGCCGTCGCGCCGCGTGCAGAAATAGACGCTGAGCGGATTGAAGACGTAGTTCAGCACGCGCGGCATCGCCAGCAACGTGATCGCGCCGCCATCCCAGGCGATGCCGCTGTCGCGCAGCTTTGCTTCGATCTGCGGCCGCAGCGGGCGCTGCACGCGGTCGCCGTGATCGCGGTCGAACACCGAGAGCAGGGCCAGGCGATTGTGCCCGAACACGCGCAGCCTTTTGTCCAACGCCGGCAGCTCATCGATCTCCAACGCCAGCATGAACACCGGATAGCTGAGCCGATGCTTGCCCGGCCGGTTGTGCGCGACGGCGCCGGTATAGATGCCGGACGTGCTCACGCGGCCAGCGCCGCCGGCCGCGCCACCGCGTTCAAATGGATGCGGCTCGATTCATCCTCCACGCTCCAAGGCCGGCGCACGCCGCCCAGCTGCTCCGCCACCGCGAGGCCCGCCTGTAAGCCGTCCTCGTGGAAGCCGGCGCCGAAATAGGCGCCGCAGAACCACGTATTGCGCGCGCCTTGCAGTGACCAAAGCTGCTCCTGCGCGCGGATTGCGGCGACGTCGAACAGCGGGTGATCGTAGTCGGTCTCGTACAGCACGGTCTCGGCGCGCGGCTCGGCGCGCGGATTGAGCGTCAGGAAAATCTGCTCCTTGCACTCAAGCCGCTGCAGCTTATTCATCCAGTACGACACCACGCAGCCGCCGTCGGGATTGTCGCCGACATAATTCCAGCTCGCCCACAGCGGCGCGCGCCGCGGCATCAGCGCCGGATCGGTGTGCAGCACGGCGCGGTTCTTGGCGTACCGGAACGCGCCCAGCAACGCCCGCTCTTGCGGGCTCGGATCCTCCAGCATCTCCAACGCTTCATCGGCATGCGCTGCAATGACCACGTCGTCGAACCGCTCGCTGTTGCCTTGCGCATCTCGCACCCACACGCCGCCGCCCTCGCGCCGCACCGAAACGGCACCGGCGTTCAGCCGCACGCGATCGGCATAAGGCGCGGTGATCGCATCGACGTAAGCGCGGCTGCCGCCTGTAACGGTCCGCCATTTCGGTCGGCCCTTCAGCTGCAGCAGCCCGTGGTTTTCGAAGAAGCGCACGAACGCGCACGCCGGATAATTGTGAATCTCCGCCATCGACGCCGACCAGATTGCCGCCGCTTGCGGTAGCAAATGGTCGCGCTGAAACGCATCGCCATAGCCGCGTTGCTTCAGATAATCGCCGAGCGAAACGAGATCGTCGCGCGTCGCCAGCAATTCGAGCGGCGCGTGGCGATAGAAGCGCAGCAAATCCCAGGTCATCGACCAGAAGCGCGGGCTGACCAAATTGCGGCCGCCGCACAGAAACTCGGACGCGCCGACCGAGGAATACTCCGTCCGCCCGCCATTCAGCGAGACGCCGAACGACATGTCAGACGGCGTCGTCGCCACGCCCAGATGCTCGAACAAGGCGATCAAATTGGGATACGTCGCATCGTTAAAGACGATGAACCCCGTATCCACAGGCGTGGACCCGAGGCTCGTTTCCACAGTCACCGTGTTGGAGTGCCCGCCGATGCGCCCGGCCTTTTCGAACACGGTCACGTCATGGCGTTGACTAAGCAGCCACGCGGCCGACATTCCTGCTATGCCTGATCCAAGGACGGCGATATTTTGCCGTTGCGGCGAAATGCCGGAGGTAAACGCCATTAGGTCCATCCGCCTCAGCTCGGACGCTCCCGGCTGCTACAGAGCGCAATACGCGCGCGGAAGGCTTGCGGATCAGGGTGATCCAGCTGCGGAACTTATGCGTATGGACGGGCATGCGTGTGATGGAAGCCACATCCGGACTGGGCCATGCGCCTCCGCTGCGCATCTGGGAGCCGCGCGCCGTGCATAGCCGCGTCGAGGAAACGGACGAGGACGTGCTGGCCCGCGTCGCCCGCGGCGACCGCGCCGCGTTTGCGGCTCTGTTTGGTAAATACGCCCCGAAGGTGAAGGGCTATCTCATTCGGCTGGGTGCCGCCGGCGCCATCGCCGAGGATTTGGCTCAGGACGCGATGGTCACGGTCTGGCGCCGCGCCGCCAGCTACGACGCCGCCAAGGCCAAAGCCTCGACTTGGATTTTCGTCATCGCGCGTAATTCCTGGATCGACAAACTGCGCCGTGAGAAAACCGAACTTGCGTACCGCAGCACCCAGATCGTCTCCGAGGAAAGCGAAGAGGAGGGCCCCGATGATGCGGCCGTCCGCAACCAAACCGAGGACCAAATAAGCGCCGCGCTGGCGACATTGTCGGAAGAGCAGAGGAAAGTCGTGCAATTGTCGTTCTTCGAGGATCGGCCGCATTCGGAAATCGCCGAGCGTTTGTCGTTGCCGCTGGGCACGGTAAAGTCGCGGCTGCGTCTGGCGCTGATCAAACTTCGTGCGCATTGGGAGCAACACCAGTGAACCCGCAGCATCATCCCACTGCTGACATTCTCGGCGCATACGCGGCCGGCACGCTTGAGCCCGGTTTTGGTCTGGTCGTGGGCGCGCACGTCGAAGGCTGCGCCGCTTGCCGCGGTCGCGTTGCTGCGTTTGAGGCCGCGTCCGGCGCAGCGCTCGAATATATCCCGCGCGCGGACGTGGGCGCTGACGCTTTGACCAAAGTCATGGCGCGTCTCGACGCTGCGCCGGCGAAAGCCGCGCCCATCGATGCGCGGCCGTTGCTCCAACGCTTGCAGCTAAAGCCGCGCAAATGGGTGGCGCCTGGCGTCTGGGTGGCGGCGGTCGACACCCCGCACGCGCCGCAGAACCGCGTCTATCTGCTCTCGGTTGGCCCGGGCATGCCGACGGCGCGTCACGCGCACTCCGGCATCGAATTCTGCACCGTGCTCACTGGCGCCTATCGCGACGAACTCGGCCTCTTCCAAGCCGGCGACTTCGCCGCCGCCGAAGGCGATTTCGACCACCAACCCATGGTGCAAGGCGACGAAGCGTGCATCTGCCTCTTCGCCACCGAAGGCCGCCTAAAGCCCCAAGGTCTGATCGGCCGCTTGGCGTTCAGCTTGGCCGACGTCTAACCCAACTGGTCCTTCTCCCCTTGTGGGAGAAGGTGTCTCCACGCGGAGCGTCGAGACGGATGAGGGGTATCGGCGCAACATCTCAATCCTCCGCATTCACACCCCTCACCGACATCAGCGCAATGTCACGCAGCGCGCCCGCGATCCCTCTCCCCCAAGGGGAGAGGAGCGACTCGGTGTGTTCGATTATGCGGGGATAGACGCCGTTCAATCCGACCGCGCGTCGTGTTATGATGCCCGCATCGTTTCATACGGAGAGCAGTCGGTACCCTGTTCGAGCTGACCATGAGACGATGCAGTTGAGCGTGAAG
>ENA-ORBV01001786-ORBV01001786.1-microbial-mat-metagenome-genome-assembly--contig:-NODE-1786-length-47096-cov-12.502839_pt1 | contig 47096 bp, 51 predicted proteins | sample MGYA00237777_ERZ505514 | MGnify/ENA primary metagenome ERZ505514 (study PRJEB26160, sample SAMN06269048) | microbial mat metagenome | isolation source: Oligotrophic lake microbial mat | place... | reverse complement strand
ATCTCGATCGGTCAGTAATTGCAGAATCTACGCCTGAAACGACCCAAGCAGAAGTTCAGGTAGAGGTACAAGCAGGATCGGAACCGATCGATCGGGAGATCCCAGAGCCAGACCCAGAATCGATCGAACCAGAACCCCAGATCGCAGAGCAAATTGAGTCTATAGAAGCAACTTCAGAATTAGCTGTAGAGCCAGTAATTACACCAGAGCCAGCAGAAGTTCTCGAATCAGTCGTTGAAATTACCGAACCGATTGCTGAACCTGAAGCCACAAAAGAAATCATTCCAGAATCGATCGACACTCCCGTTGAAATACCCGCAGATCCAGAGCCAGTCGCAGCAGGAGCGGAAGAGCTACCTTTTTGGATGCAATCAGAAACCGATCGACAGGCACGGATCGCCGCCATTGCTGCTGATGCGATCGAAGATGAGCAACCAGAAACTTCCCAAAAAGCTCCAGTCAAGGCAGCACCACTCAAACCCTTCATTAACTTTGACGAAGGATTTATCTGGTCAGCCGAAATTTTGGCATCCCAAGGTCGCCGCCCTGAAGACATTTCGATCGAAGAAATTACTTGGCTGAAACGCCTGCGCCAAGGACTAGATAAAACCCGTCTCTCATTGGTGAATCAGCTTAAAGCCTTAGTGGGGCAAGGGCCGATCAATGCCGATGCCGTCGATCGAATCGAGAGTATTTTGCTGCAAGCTGATGTCGGGGTCAAAGCCACAGACGATATCATTCAAGCTTTACAGGACAAACTCAAAACCGAAGTATTACCGCCTGACGAAGCAATCGCTTACCTGAAACTAATACTTAAGCAACTACTAGATGCACCGCTCGATCGTCTGCCAAACACAATGTTAGTACCTGAAAAAAACCAACTTAATATCTGGTTGATTACAGGTGTAAATGGAGCGGGGAAAACCACAACAATCGGTAAAATCGCCCATCTTGCCAAAAAATCAGGTTACAAAACTTTGATTGCCGCTGCCGACACCTTCAGAGCCGCCGCCGTCCAGCAAGTCCAAGTCTGGGGAGATCGCTCTGGGATCGAAGTGATCGCCAACACAGGCAAAAATACTGATCCCGCCGCCGTTGTGTTTGATGCCATTACCGCCGCTCAAGCCCGTGGAACTGAGCTGCTACTGGTTGATACTGCTGGCAGGTTACAAAACAAAAAGAACCTGATGGACGAACTCAGCAAAATTCGGCGGATTATCGATAAAAAATCGGCTGGCGCAATTGTTGAATCTCTGCTAGTTTTGGATGCAACTTTGGGGCAAAACGGATTGAGACAAGCAGAAGTTTTCTCCCAATCTGCTGGAATCAGTGGTGTAGTGTTAACGAAACTTGATGGCACTGCTAAAGGAGGTGTAGCGATCGCCGTAGTTAAGCAGCTTGGTTTGCCGATCCGCTTTATTGGTGCTGGTGAGGGACTGGAAGACTTACGACCATTTTCTAGCCACGAATTTGTTGAAGCCTTACTCAGTAACTAAAACTCATCGATCGAGCAAAAAATTCAAAATATTTGTCCTTCTGGTCAACTAAAACCAAATCTAGATGTATATTTGACAGAATTCTAAAATTTATTTGACTAATCGGCCTAACTAAGCAATCCTTGCTTAAAGGTAAACCAACTTAAGCGTTTAACCATGTCCATTTCACCTTCTATTAGAAGAGTTCCAACCGCAAACAGATCCCAACCACGGGAGCTAGTTTCTGGTTCAGTGTTGCGACTGGACGAACTCAAGGAATTAGTGACACGGCTAAGTCAAGAGCAAACCAAAATTCAGGATCTGCTCAGCTTTCTCGGTTTTGCCCTCCGCAGTTTTAGTAACCTCAATCAATTTTTAGAACTCATTCCCCTGATCGCCAGTCGCGTTACTGATGCTGAAGGTGGAGCTTTAATTTTGTTCAAATCCAGTGGTCAGATGCGCTTAGAGTCTTTGCATTGTCTCGATAACGGCAACAATGGCATGGAGCATCAGCAAGTCCGAATCGCGATCGAACGGGCAACACAGCAAATTCTCGCTGGATCATCGACTAATACCTTAGATGAAATGGTGAAGCTCTATCTGGGAAATGATGTCCAGCTTTTTGGTACAGCCGTTCTAGTAAAAAATGCGGCACGAGGTCGTCTCTATGTATTCAGTCGCAAGCCCGACTTTAGTTGGAGTGATAATCGTCAGAAACTGATGCGTTTGGTCGCCGATCAAACAGCGGTTGGGCTGGAAAATAATGCACTTACCGCCGAACTGCTAAAAAATGAACGGCAAGAACGCGAACTCGAAATCGGAGCTGAAATCCAGCATCAACTATTACCTCGTAACTGTCCGACCATCCAAGGTGTACAGTTGGCTGCCAAATGTCTTACTGCTAGCCATGTTGGTGGTGACTACTATGACTTTATTCCAATTCAGAAAGGAGATCGCTGGAGTCTGGTAATTGGCGATGTGATGGGCAAAGGTGTCCCCGCAGGATTAATTATGACGATGACCAGAGGCATGTTACGGGCTGAAGTCCTGAACGGGCATACTCCTAGCAAAATCATGGAGCACCTGAATGAGATCATGTACGACGATTTAGAAAAATCTCATCGCTTCGTTACCATGTTTTACTCTGAGTACGATCCCAAAGCTAGAGTCCTCACTTTCAGTAATGCCGCACATCCACCTGCCCTACTGTGGCGATCGAAAACCCAGACAGTTCACGATATCGATACACTTGGCCCACTGATTGGACTTGAATCTGGCTCAAAATACGATCAGGATAGCATCCAACTTCAACCTGGCGATGTCGTCCTCTACTACACAGATGGGTTTACTGAAGCCGCAAACCAAATCGGCGATCGCTTCGACGAAGAAAATCTGCGTGACTGTTTGCAATGGGCATGTCAAAATTGCATTAGTACAAATGTTGGCAATAATGCTAACAATGTAGTGGGCAATGTAGTTGGCAAAAGTAATATAAGTAGCAATCCAGTTAGTAATAATGCTGAAAATAGCCGTCCTCAGGCTATCCTCAACTACATCTTTCAAAAAGTACAAGACTTCATTGGCAATGGACGTAGTCACACTGATGACATGACTTTAATTGTCTTAGAAGTTCAAAATGATTAATTTACAACTCTTACGAACTAACGGTAACAGCAATGATTGACTTCGCTCACCATATCATCACTAACTCAAGCGTCATTAGCGACGTGATTGGTAATCTCTCTCCAGCTATCGATCTGAGTAGTCTGGATCTAAATCTCGATTTTGGCACAGATTGGATTGAACTCGCTCAGCAAGCCGCGCCCCAAAAAAACACGCAGTTCAACCAAAACGTGGTAGGAGATATGGGTAAAGGCTGGAATAACTTTGTGAAATCAGGGCAGGTGTGGGCTTTGATTATTGGTGTCACACTTGGTTACTTGTTTAGAAGTGTGACAGCTTCATAGTAGCTCTGACTCGCCTAACATCAAAAAAACAACATCAAAAGAAAGACCTTTAGGATTTTATTCCAAAGGTCTTTCTTTTAAACAAATTTTTCAGATTTTAACTTTCTAGTCTAGGAATGGCGGGGGACGGATTTGAACCATCGACCTTCGGGTTATGAGCCCGACGAGCTACCAGGCTGCTCTACCCCGCTACATCAGATCTACAATATAACACACTTATTTGGATCTGAGCTAAAAATTTAGAGATGTCTCTGAATTCGTACTTGTTTGGGAGTGAAATCAGGCTTTTTGTTGGCGCAACTTTTGCAGAACTAGATCTCTTCTGGCAGTTGCTTCTTGATATTCAGGCTGAATCCGAATTGCTTGGTTGTAGCAGTTGATGGCCTCTCTATAACGCTCTAGTTTGCTTAGAACATTGCCGCAGTTGTACCACGCTTCATAGGCTTCGGGCTGTAGTGTCAATACATATTCGTAGGCATCGATCGACTCTTGATGTCGTTGGAGTTTGGCGAGGAGGCGGGCGCGATTAAACCAAGCGATTGCATGGTCAGGCTTGAGTCCGATTGCTTCTTCATAAGCATCGATCGCTTGTTCATAGTGTCCCAAACTGGTTAGAACTATGCCTTTATGACTCCAAGTTTCATGTAGATTGGGTCTAAATTTCAGGGCTTCGTCGTAAGCGAGCAGAGCTTGTTTGTAATCATTCAGCTTCCGTAGCATGTTGCCTTTATTATTCCAAGCTTGGAAAAAGCTGGGTTTGATTGCAATTGCCCGATCATAGTCAGAGATCGCTTCTTGATATCGCTGCAATTCTCCGAGGGCACTGCCGCGATTGTTCCAAGCATGGGAATAGTCAGACTTAATCGTAATCGCGCGATCGAAAGAGCCGATCGATTCTTCATATTGCCCCAGACTGTATAGTGCTACTCCTCGGTAATTCCACGCCTGATAGTAGTTGGGACGCAATTCTAGAGCTTTGTCGTAAGATTCGATCGACTCATAGTATCGACCAGCTTTCCGCAAGGCTGTGCCTCTGTAGTGCCAAGCTTGGACATAGTCAGGTCGGATTTCGATCGCGCGGTCAAAAGATGAGATCGCATCGTCATAACGTTTCTCTCTGATTAAAACCATGCCTTGGCTCAACCAAAAAGCATGACCTTCGTTTTCAGAGGGTTTCGTCCGTCCCAGAGTTGTATTCGATCTTTTATATTTCTGTGAAGCCATCTGTCCTCCGCGAGGGTACTGCTGCTATACCGAAGGTTAGCGGCATGGGGAATCGCGGTCAACGCCTAGGTTTTTAACGAACCTTTTAGACCGCGAATAAGTTCTCTGATTATATCGGTCTGCTTTCTGCCTTCCTGGTTGCAATAGGCTTTCAAAATGAGAAGTTCACTTTCAGGTAGCCTAATGGTTAGAGGCTTAAATTCTTGAGTCATTGTTTTACTGCAAATATACTGCAAATAATATACAACAAAAAGTATGATTCTAACTTACGAATACAAAATTAAGCCAAGTCCAGAACAGGAAGCAATGATGCTTCACTGGCTAGAACTATTGCGTAGACATTGGAACTATGCACTAGGTCAGCGTCTTGACTGGTTAAATCGTACTCGTTGCCAGATCGATCGATGCTCAATCAAATCTGAACCAATTGGAGGCATCCCAGAACGTCCTAACTACAACTTCCAGTCAGCCCAACTCAAGCAAACTAAGGAGTTGTTTCCAGAATACAAAGGCATCTACCACGATGCTCAGCAGCAAAACCTGATGCGACTTGATAAAGCTTGGCAGTGTTGGCTAGTGCCTGATGCTAAGGGTAAACGTGCTGGCAGACCTAGATTTAAAAAGTCTGGTGAATTGCGCTCTTTCACTTTTCCTCGAATTAATTCCGAGAAAGCGGGAGCGCACCTTATCGGTGACATTCTAAGGCTCAGTAAGATTGGCGAAATACCTGTAATAGTGCATCGTCCTATCCCTGATGGCTTCAAGCCTAAAACCTGCTCTCTCGTCAAGAAAGCTGATGGTTGTTATGTGTCAATCGTAATCGAAGATGCCAGCGTACCTAGTCCTATGCCGATTGATACGGTTAAGACAGCAGTGGGAATTGATGTTGGACTCAAAGAGTTCTTGGTTGATTCTGAAGGTGAAGCTGTGCCAATTCAGCAGCACTATCGCAAAGCTCAAGCAAAATTAGCCCTAGCGCAAAGACGTTTAGCTCACAAGATCAAAGGTTCTGCTAATTATCAAAAACTAGCCAACCATATTGCTTGTTTGCATCAGCATGTCGCTAGGGTTGGAAAAGATTTCCACTATCAAATTGCATACAAACTATGTAAAACCTATGACCTGATTGGATTGGAAGATTTAAACATCAAGGGCTTAGCTAAGACTCGCTTGGCTAAATCAATCTTGGATGCGGCTTGGGGTAGTTTCGCTCAAATTCTAGAAGCAGTGGCAGTAAAATGCGGCAACTGGATTGTAAAGGTGAATCCCTATGGCACATCTCAAAGATGCTCTGGCTGTGATAAAAATGTGCCTAAAGCTTTGTCTGTCAGGACACATGAATGCCCTCATTGTGGAACACTGCTAGACCGCGACCACAATGCAGCGATTAATATCAAAAATCTAGCACTTAACACCGTCGGACTTACGGTGTCAGCCTGTGGAGACTTTGAGGTTACTCGGTCTGTGAATCAGGAACTCTCAACTGCGAAGAAGAGAAGCTCACGCTATACCGCTAGGTTAGCGTGAGAGTATGTCACCAGCGTACCCCAATCACTTCTTGTCTCTACTATAAATGGTATAGTTTGAATCGAATTGACCAATATTCAACTGTATGGAAATAAACGCCTACGCTCCTGATTTTGAGCTACCTAGTGTCCAAGGTGATGTCGTTCACTTGGGGCATTACCTAGAGAATCATACTGCTGTTGTTGTGGTTTTTATGTGTAACCATTGTCCTTATGTTAAAGCGTATCTCAGCCGACTGATTGATATTCAGCATGACTACCAGTCAAAGGGTGTGACTTTAATTGGGATTAACTCTAACGATCAGCAGAAATATCCTGAAGACAGCTTTGACAAAATGAAAGTTTATGCTCAGGAGTGGGGCTTAAATTTCCCATACTTGCGCGATCGAAATCAGGATGTTGCCAATGCCTTTGCTGCGACTTGTACACCTGAGCCATTTGCGATCGACAAAGCAGGCAAGGTTTGCTATCGAGGGCAAATTGATGACAATTATCGCGATCCTGATGCTGTTACTAGTAACGATCTGCGCGATTCGATCGATCAGATTCTCAAAGGGGAAGCGATTACCAAGCCAATGTCTGCCGCGATTGGGTGTTCGGTAAAGTGGATTGCTTAGAGTTGAAGTTATCTGAGGAATAGGTAATTAATTGGATCTCGGCATCAAACATCTATTAAAATCTATAGCTAGATTGTCACAACTTTGTCTTGTTACTGAAATATGCTCTTAAAATCATGCTCTTAAAATCAACCACACGCCATATTCATATCTTTACAGCGACGACTGAAGATAATCAGCTATTTGAAAGCGAAAATACTTTGACCCTTGATGTTGACCCTGATAATGAACTAAATTGGCCAGATCCATCTTTGCAGAAAGTTTACGCCCAATTCGATGCACTTGTGGCTGCTTATAAGGGTACCGATCTCACAGACTACAATCTGCGTCGGATTGGTTCGGATTTAGAGCATTTTGTTCGATCGCTCCTGCAAAAAGGTGAAGTTTCATACAACCTCAGCCATCGCAGCATTAACTACAGCATGGGCTTACCCCAAATCGTCGCGAATGAATAAGTGGCTGACTAAGTAAATGCCTGTCGGCGAATTGGCGATCGAGCGTAAAACAATCGTAAAACATTAGTAAATCCTGATAATTGACTCTCATGCCAGAAGAATCTACACCGAAAGAGCAAGCTAAGGCTCCTGCCCCATCTGAAGCTACCACTGAAGCTCCTAAAAAAGCTAAAGTCGAGAAGGTCAAAGCCCCAGCACTAGAAGAGCTGCCATTTGAGGAATTTATCACTACTCACTACGTGCCAGCCCTGAGCCAAGCCTTAACCAAGAAAGGGATATCCGATCTCGAACTCAAATATTTGCCATCCTCCGATCGACAGCCGCAGGTACAGGGGAAATGGCGGGGAAATCAGCGACAGTTTACCGTTTATTTTGCCAAGCCAGATATCAATGGGCAGAAAGCATTTTCTTGTGCCGATCTTGGGGCAAATCCCAGCACAATTGAGCCGTTTCTGGTGGACGAACGCAAAGCGACGCTCGACTTACTGGTGTTTGGCGTGATGCAAAGATTAAATGCCCAGAAATGGTTACAAGCTAATTAGTACAGGTTGATTTAGAATTGTGGGTTTAAAAATGGGCTTAAAGCGGATAGGACTAAGCCTTCTCTCGATCTTTGCGATCGCTTTTATTATCCTGACGCTAGCTTCGAGTTGGAACCGCCCTCAAGAGCAATCTCGGCTCGATCTGTTGCAAACCGATCTGGTGCTGCAAGCCACGAACTGGGAGCCATCTGGTGATGCATTGACGCTGAAATCGGCTTTATTGGGGGACAATCTCCCAACTGCTTATGAACAAGCCCTCAAGAGCTATGAAGCTGCACGTCGTTCAAATCAGCAGTCGATCGATCTGATCGAACAAACGATCACCACAAAAGTTGATCCTAACCCTAGTCAAATTCAGCAATATCAGACCAAGCGTGACGAAAAGCAACGCCTAATTGATGAACTGGATTTACGGATTGGATTGTTACAACTGAAGTTGTCCAAAGTGCAGGAATCGATCGACACTTGGGATCGAATTAGCAAAAATCAGCCCAATCCAATCTCGCGTTCCGTCCAGACTGCCAGAGTCTTGCTGGGGTTGTGGGCAAAACCAGTAGAGATTTTCCCCGATGCCGAGCCGCAAATTCGCACTAATCTCGATAGTTGGTTCCGTAATCAGGCCTTGCAGCAGCTTTATCAGGTGCAACAACGCGATCGAGACCTCGTAAATTTAGCGCAACTTCAGCAGACTCAGGCAGAACAGGCTTTCGATCGACTGCTGATCGTCAATAGCATCCCAGTAATCGGGGGATTGTCAGGCATCCTGCTGTTATTAGGGCTAGGCATTCAACGCGCGATTTTCAAACAGAACTCGATTCTGGCTCTGCCTGCCGCCCAAAAGCGATGGCAAGTGCCTTGGGGGAAAGAGACTGTCTGGGAAGTGATGGTAATTTGGTTCGTGTCATTTGCGGTGGTGTCACAAATTATCCTCCCCGTGACATTGGCAGGATTGAATTTGATTCCTAACGATCGCTGGAGTTATCGCGATCGAGCCGTTATGGTGCTGATTACTTATATTATTTCGGTTTTGCCCGAACTACCAATTTTGAGTGTTTGCCTGAAGTCATTCGCGCCTTTGCCAGAACCTTGGTTTCGGTTTAAACCACTAGATCTAAAATGGGTCGGCTGGGGCTTTGGTGGTTACTTGGCAGCAGTACCGATCGTGTTTCTTACTTCGATCTTGGTTCAATTTGTGCTTAAAGGACATGGGGGAAGTAATGCCCTGCTACCAATTTTGGTCGAAAGTCAGGATAGTGTTGCCAAGTTCATTTTGTGGACGACGTTAGCGATCGCCGCCCCATTCTTTGAAGAGCTTCTATTTCGCGGTTTTCTCTTGCCTTCGCTGACAAAATTCTTGCCGTTTTGGGCAGCTCTTAGCCTCAGTGGTTTTTGTTTTGCCGTTGCTCATCTCAATTTGTCCGACATTCTACCTTTAACTGTGCTGGGTATGGTGCTAGGCTTTGTTTATATGCGATCTCAAAATCTGCTCGCTCCCATGCTGCTGCATGCTCTATGGAATAGTGGTAGTTTTTTAGCCCTGCTAGCTTTAGGCGGCAGATAATCGCAGACTATCCCTGAAACGATCGAGGTTAGATTATGACTAATACTTCTGCTGGACAAGCTGCGGCTGGATTCCATACCGATTCATATACGGATGAGATTAAAACGGGGACAGACACCAGCTTAGAATTCTTATTTACCAGATCGATCGAATTTCGCCAAGAAACAATTTACTTCATCATCGTCGATCGATTTAATGATGGCGATCCTGAGAATAATGCAGGTCCCACGCCTGAACTTTTCGACTCGACTAGGCAGAAGTGGGGTAAATATTGGGGCGGCGATTTGCAGGGGATGATCGACAAATTGGATTATCTCAAAGGCATGGGAATCACCGCGATCTGGGTGTCGCCCTTATTCGAGCAGGTTGAAGCTTTACAGTTTGAGAATGCCGCGATGCACGGCTATTGGACAAAAGACTTCAAACGGATCAATCCTCGCTTTCTGGACAAACATGAGCAAAATTCTCTGTTTTCCTGTTCGACCTTCGATCGATTGATTGCCGAAATGCACAAACGTGGGATGAAGCTGATTCTCGATATCGTCTGCAATCACAGTAGTCCTGATGTCAATGGTCATAAAGGCGAACTCTACGATGATGGCGTGTCGATCGCGGACTTCTACAACGATGTGAATAACTGGTATTACCACAATCCTGAGATCACCGATTGGGAAGACCAATGGCAGTTGTATTACGGCGAAATGGCGGGACTCGCAACATTTAATGAGAGCAATCCTGACTATCGCAACTACATCAAATCCGCGATCAAGCATTGGTTAGACCGAGGCGTTGATGCTCTGCGCGTCGATACGGTCAAGCATATGCCAATCTGGTTTTGGCAGGAATTTAACAGTGACATCCAAACGCATAAGCCTTCGGTGTTTATCTTTGGTGAGTGGGGATTTAGTAAACCTTGGGATCATGGTTCGGTGAAGTTTGCTAACAGATCGGGCATGTCTATCCTCGATTTTGCCCTGTGTGAATCAATTCGGGCTTCGATCGCTAAAGGGAGCGAAGGCGGATTCCATCAAGTTCAAAGAATTTTTGAGCTGGATTATCTCTACGACACGGCAACAGAATTAATTACATTTGTCGATAACCATGATATGCAGAGATTTCAGAGCTTAAACTCTGACCCCGCCGCGCTGCGATTGGCAGTAAATCTGATCATGACCTGCCGTGGTATTCCTTGCATCTATTACGGTACAGAGCAATATCTGCATAATGATACGAATGGTGGCAATGATCCCTACAACCGTCCGATGATGACGCAATGGGATACTGATACCCAAATCTATCGAGATATCCAACTCCTCTCAAAACTGCGAAGACTCAATCCTGCCGTATCTTTGGGTAGTCAAATATCCAAGTATGTTACTTCTAATGTGTTTTGCTACTTGCGACGCTATCGTGATTTTCGTTGCTTTGTCGCAATTAATAAGAGCTTTGCCACGACAATTGATGTCGATTATACGGAACTCGAAGATGGAGAATATGTCTGCCTCCTTACCCATCGCCAATTTGAGGTTAAAGGTGGCAGCTTGACTGGCTTAGAGCTAGGCGATCGAGAGATGATCGTGCTGAGCTATGTGGGGAGCCGAGTTCAAGGTCAGATAATCGCCCGCGTTCAGCTTAATGGCATCGAGACAAAGTTTGGGGAAAGAATTGCTGTAACTGGTGATTGCCCTGAATTAGGTAATTGGGATATCAGTAAAGCCTATATTTTAGAGTACATCAATGCTAATACTTGGTTTGGTGAAATTCCATTTAACCAAAGTGCAGGCAAAGCGATCGCCTACAAGTACGCGATCGTTCGTGAAGGACAAGCTCCGCAATCGGAAAACCTCGTTAGTCGTCGTTGGATTTTAGCTAACAGTGGCACGATCAAGTGGCGCGATAGTTGGCAACAGTAAAACTACTGCCCAGTTTTCAATCAGAAATTCCGATCAAATTTCCCAACTAGCGTAGGGATGAAGGACGACGGCTTTGAGAATACGATCGACTTTCCAAATCGGCAGAGATAACCAAAGTTTTCCCGAATCAATCCATTTTTGTCTCAATGTTGCATTATCAACTTCAGGATTAGTCGATCGAATGCAAACAATATTCAGCGTCGGTTCGCAGACCAGTTCGACTTCTGCCGATCGATCGACCCATTCTCGTAAAGCTTGAGCCTGAGACATCGATCGATCGACTAACTGAGCATATCCATCTAAACCAATCGATCGTAATGCCAGCCATAGTTTCAAGCTATCGGTGCGCCTTGTGCCCTGCAAATTGAGATTGCCGAAGTTGAGCAAATTATCTGCCATATATGGCAAGTGTAAATCGAAGCCATCGACTAAATCCTGCTTCTCTTTGACCAACAACATGGCACAGGTGCGCGATACCCACATCCATTTCTGGGGATTGAAGGTAATGGAATCGGCTAGATCGGAACCTGTGAGCAAACTCTTCCATTGGGGTGAGAAGATCGCAGCACCACCATAGGCGGCATCAACATGGAGCCAGCAGTTAAACTCGCGAGCGACTTGACTGACCGCAGTAATATCATCCACCGCTCCAGTCACTGTCGTACCTGCAATCGCCGCCACAAAAAAAGGTATCCCACCTGTGTCGATCGAATGTTGAATTGCCTCTCTAAGCGCATCAATCTCAATCTCACCCCGATGATTGGTTTGGACTCTGACTAAGTTCTCACTACCCAAGCCAATCACATTCATCGCTTTATCAAACGAATTATGCGCGGCATCAGAAACAAATCCGACTAATCGCTGACTGGATCTCTGGCTGGCTCCCTCAGTTTTAATCTCAGCTTGTTTCGCATTTCTGGCGATTACCAGAGCCGTAATATTAGCGAGGCTGCCGCCTGCGGTGAGAGTGCCAAAACTTCGATCGCCCAGCCCAAATAATTTTGCAAACCACTGAATCAATTGCGCTTCTAGTTGCGTAAATAGAGGGGCCAGCTCACTACTCAGCATATTATTGTTTAGGGCTGCAATCAAAGCGTCTGCCCAGATTGTAATCGCTAAAGGCACGCTATCCATATGTCCCATGTAGTGAGGATTATGGAGATTTAACGAACGCGGCAAAATTTGCGATCGAACTTCCAGTAATAAATCTGACCAATCAGTGCCTCGATCGGGAATATCCAAATTGAGCGGTGAACTATCCTTGACGAAATCTTGTTCTTGCCGATCTAGCACAGCATCAGTAATCAGATCGACGAACGCATAACCTAGTTGCCTGAGTGTCTCGCGGTTATGTCGATCGGGATGGAGAAATTGAGAGTCTAATATTCGATCGTGCATGAAGTTTGAGAGAGAGAAAAACCATCTTGTCCCCTCTCCATTGAAGGAGAGGGGTTAGGAGAGAGGGCTTAATCGGGACGCTCTTCGATCACTCGATCGACTAAGCCATATACGGCAGCTTCTTCGGCAGACAGAAAGAAATCGCGATCCATATCACGCTCGATCTTTTCTAGTGGCTGACCAGTCCGAGTCGCATACTCTTTGTTGAGTTGATGTTTGATCCGAATAATCTCACGCGCCTCAATTTCGATATCTGTCGCTTGCCCTCTAGCGCCGCCCATCGGTTGGTGAATCATGATCCGAGAGTTAGGCAAGGCAAAACGCTTACCCTTTGTGCCAGCCATCAGCAAGAAAGAACCCATCGAAGCTGCCAGACCGACGCAAATTGTCGTGACATCAGATTTGATATGTTGCATCGTATCAAAGATCGCCATTCCCGCCGTAACTGAGCCACCTGGAGAGTTGATGTATAGACGGATATCTTTACTGCTGTCTTCAGAATCGAGGTAAAGCATTTCCGCCACGATCGCATTCGCCATGCCATCATCAATCTCTCTACCTAAAAAGATAATCCGCTCAATGAAGAGACGATTATAGACTGAAATCCATTCAGGGTATGGCGATCCAGGAGCGCGATAAGGGACATTAGGTATTCCAATTGGCATAGTGTTTTACCGTAATTTATCAGTAGTTAATGTTAGTAGTTAGCAGATAATTTCGCTCGATCGACAGAATCGACAATCGATCAGACACTCACAGGCAAAGCTTTGGGCAGATCTTTACGGCTTTCCAGCACCTTGTCAATTACCCCATACTCCTTAGCATCTTCAGCACTCATGTATGAGAGTCGGCTCAGATCTTTGGAGATTTTTTCCTTGGTCTGTCCAGTGTTGCGGGATAAGATATCAATCAAAGTTTGGCGGTTTTGCACCACTTCATTCGCCCGAATTTCGATATCGGAAGCCTGTCCTTGGAAAGCTCCATAAGGCTGATGCAAGACAATGCTGGCGTTTGGCAAACTGGCACGATAGCCTTTAGTCCCCGCCGAGAGCAACATTGCCGAGGCTCCTGCTGCCATGCCGATGCAGATCGTATGCACTGTAGGCTTGATATAACGTAAGGTGTCGCTGATCGCAAACGCTTCGGTTTCAAACCCAGCCGTACCACCAGAGTTGATATAAACGTAGATCGGTTTTTCGGGATCGTCGTATTGTAAGTACAGCAACTGCGCCACAATTAGCTCTGTGACTTGATCGCTCAAAGCTGTACCGATGTAGACAATACGCTCATTCAGCATCAAAGAAGGCAGATCGCGTGGACGAGGGCGATACATCGAGTCCCCACTGTATCCAGCTTGTACAGCCTGATGTTCAGGCAGATAGGGTTGGTTCATAGTTTGAGTATTAGTGATGCTGATAAACGCTAGCTTATCACAGCGTTTTTACCCGAATTTGTCTCGATCAGGTAGTGTTACCCGCCCTTAGCTCCCAGACCTCCTCAACCAGTATTAGTAAACCAATTTTCAACCCTTAAATCATTTGATGTATTCAAATAAAAACTGCCGTTTTTGGGATTCTGCTAAACGTAAACAGCCATACAAAAGCTCGTGCATTGTAACTGAAGCGATTGCACTTTCTCGTTGATGGTTAGTCAGTTTCTGAACCACATTAGCGTTAGGAGTTAGGCGGTTAGCTTCTGAAATCACATTTGTGTCTAATAAATACCGTAGACTCAAAACTCAACCTCTCTACCAATAGAGCGATCGCGCACATCATCAAAATCGACATCATCAAAATTAATGTTCTCTTGCTGCATCCTTTCTCGGAACCTCAAAGTCATATCCCAAAAGCCATCTTGATTGTTGTCTGATGTAGTAATATCTTGTTCCTGTGGCAAAGGCGTTACTGCATTCTCCAAAATCAAAACGATCTGTTCTTCCAAGGTTCGCTGATACCTTTGAGCAAGATTTCTCAATTTTTCGATCACAACAGGCTGACCAATTTCTAAAATAATCTGCGTCATACTAGCTCCTTAGATTTTGTTGTAATACACCAATCCTGTTATCCCCCGATTATGCATTTTCACTCATGGTAACAGCAATCTTATCGATCGGCGAAATGGTAGGGGGGGAGAGCTTCGCTTAAATCTAGCTGCCAAGCAGGATGGTGAGACTGCCACTGGATGAGGGATTCACGGATCGACTGAGCTTGAGTGGGATTGAGCAGAATAAATGCTTTGATATCTTCTGAGGTTTGAGCAACGCCTGTTTGGAGTTTTTGGCTGGAGGCATTGAGCAAGGTGCTCAAGTCGTTATATTCCTGCTGCTGTTTCGATCGAACTTCTTGTTGTTGTAAATAGAGCGTGCGCTTAGCAACCAGATAGTCTTTACCCTTTAAGTCTTCTGTTGGCTGCGAGATTTTAGGTGGGGTGAATTTACCTTTGAGCACATACTCGGCACAGCCTGAGAGTTGCTGGAGTCGATCGACGAGAGATGTGTGATTCGATCGTAAATATTCTTCTAAAGCTGACTGTGACAAAAAAACTGTGCCAAAGCGCAAAGGCAGTAGGCTGGATGATTGCTCAAATAATGCGCTAAACAACTCACCTATAACTCGATCGTGTCCTAGAACTGCCTGTAAAAGTTGTTCTTCGCCCGCTTGCTCTAATACCTGCACATTAATCTCAGTCTCTACGGCTGCGATCAGATCATCAACCTGTAAGTAATGAATTCGATCTTGAATCCCCTGAGGTTCGATCGATGGCATCGGTGCAGGCAAAATTGCGAAGGCGTAGATCATTGCTGATTAGAGCCTTTACCGAGAGAGATTTTTGGGAAGAGACTTTTGGATTTTTTGGGCAAATTTACACTCATAGTTTGATGAAAGTCTTCTTGTACTTTCTTCGTGAGCTGGTTAGAGATAGTCTTGACGATGTGTGATAGCACTGTATCACCTGTATTTTGGATCGCCTGTTGGGGGAAAGCATGAATAAACTTAGGAAACTGCAATGTTACGGTTAAATCCAATTGCCATTCCACGCTAGTAAACACAGGAAAACCATCAATCTCAGCCTCAGAACCTGGCTTTTCAGTTAGCTCCATCACCGCCTGAAAGTCCACATCATAGCCCTGATATGCTTGTCCAGGGATCGGCACAGTGACAATCCGAAAAGCTCCTCGATCGCCAGGCAGCAAATCTAAGCCAATTCTGGGATCGACTTTATATCCCAACGAACCCACGCCACCAATGCCCAGCGCGTAAGCATTTTCACCAATCGATTCAGCTTTCATGGGGCGAGCGCACCGACAAAACCAACCCTGATGAGCATCGAGATATTTCGCCACAGTTTCGGCACTGGCATAGAGATCCATATAGCCCAAAAACCGATTCCGAAAATGCGTCAGTGGTTTTTCATGTTCTGCCGTAGATTCAGATGTAGATGCTTTTCGATCGAATTCATCCGACTGGTCAAACGTTCGATCGGAATTTTGGGTTAAATGTCGCGCTGACCGATCGGTCAGATCTAGCTGGTCGAGAACTTCTGGCTCGTCTAGCAGTTCCAACTCTGCCTCTTCCTCAGCAAACCCGCTAAAATCTAGATCTGCAATGTCTGGGATCGTCGTACTGGTTAAATCTGGCTTCATTGCAACTTTTCCCCTCGATCGCTTAATACTTCGCTAATAGTAATGTTGCACAGTAAACCTTGATTTATTGCAAGCTTAGACACAAGTTTAACAATTTCTTTGTAATGTTCAGAGTGTTCGATCGAAATCCCACATAATAGATCTAAGCTGATTACAGTCCAAAGGTTAGCTGAATACCCGAAAAGTCATCGATTTCGTACAATAGACAAGAACAAAGCAGTAGTCGATATCTGAGGATAAATTATGACTCCGCGTCCAGCCGTAATGGCAGCCGTCGAAAAACTCAACTATCGAGTCACAGTGGGTGATGTTGCGGCCCAGTCTGGCTTGGATTTAAACCTGGCTGAGCGAGAGCTACTTAGTCTTTCGACCGAGGCGGGCGGACATATGCAGGTGGCCGAGTCGGGTGAAATTGCTTACAAATTCGATCCTAACTTTCGTAATGTCCTGCTCAGTCGTTCGTTTAAGCTACAGGTGCAGGCTTGGCTCCAGTCAGCGTGGAAATGGCTATTTTCCTTGATTCGGATCTCTTTTGGGATTTTGCTGATTGTTTCGATCGCGATCGTGGTGATCGCGATTATTGTGGCATTGATTGCAATCCAGAGCCAGAGCCGTGATGATAATGATAATCGACGTGATGATCGCTCTTCTGGGGGAGGATTCTTCCCTAATATCTGGCTTTGGTGGGGCAATCCTTTCTCGACCTTCAACCCTAACTATTACGAAAACAGGCGGCAGGTTCGTTCTAGTGACGAGGGCGAGAAGATGGGCTTTTTAGATAGCGTATTTTCTTTTCTGTTTGGTGATGGCAACCCGAATACAGATTTGGATGAAAAGCGGTATCGTTCGATCGCCAAAGTCATCCGTAACAATAACGGTGTGGTCACAGCAGAGCAAATCGTACCTTTTCTAGACGACCTCGGACAAGTTTCGGAAGGGTACGAAGATTACATGATTCCAGTCTTAATCAAGTTCAACGGTCAGCCTCAAGTTAGCGATCTTGGCGCGATCGTCTATCAATTTCCCGAACTCCAAAAAGTTGCCTCAGAACGCCAGAAAACTCAAGTTAATGACTACCTCACCGAAGATCGCTGGGAATTTAGTAAAGCTGGGGGTGGTCGTGTAGGGCTATCGATCGGACTAGGCGTATTTTATTTTGTCGCAGCTTTATTCCTTGGTAGTTTGTTACAAGATCCGCGACTAATCGGACAATTAACAGGCTTTCTGGGATTTGCGTCGGCTGCCTATGGGTTCTTGCTCGGTTATGCGATTCTGTTCTTGACTGTACCGTTGGTGCGTTATTTTGTGCTCAAGTTTTTGATTAATCCTAAAATCGCTGCAAGAAATCAACAGCGTGTGGTGAGATTTAACCAACTCAAGCAGTTATCCGACGCGCTCAAACAAAAACTAGATTTCGCTCGTCAGTTCGCCACCTCGCAAGAAGTGATCGGTGCGGATAATTTGGCTTACACCACCGAAACCGACCTCAACGATCAGGAATATCAAAAATTGCTTAAGGAAAGGGATGCTAATCGCGATCGACCTTAATCTTCTTCATCCTAAAAGTTATGCTGACTACTTCGGTTGAGAACTTGCGCGACAATTTTGAGAGTAAGCAGACAGGCATGGTTTTGCTCGAACCTGTAAGCTGGCAAACATATCAGAAGCTACTTAGCGAGCTGGGCGATCATCGCACTTCACGTTTTGCTTATGACCAAGGATATTTAGAAATAACCATGCCATTAGAATTGCATGAAACGATCAAACGTCTACTAGAAAGGATTGTTGACACTTTAACGGAGGAGTTGAATCTAGATGTTAAAAGTTTTGGTTCCACAACTCTTAATCGTGAAGATATAGAACGGAGTGCCGAACCAGACTCTTGCTTTTACATCCAAAATGCCGATCGAATCCAAGGTCGAAAATTAGATCTAGAAATCAATCCACCACCCGATCTAGTAATTGAAGTTGATTTAACCAGCTCATCCAGCCGACGGTTAAAGATTTACAGCGATCTCGGCGTTCCTGAAATATGGCAATATACCAAGAAAGGGATGACGATTAATCGATTGGATGGCGAGGGTAAGCAATACCTAGTGTGTGAATTTAGCCCGACTTTTTCGATCGTTTCCGCCGCAGTACTCGATCGATTGCTGGCAATGGCTGAAACCGAAAATGATGGCGCAATTATTCGATCGCTCCGAACTTGGATTAGAGAACAGGTCTAAGTTATCTCTCTACAAGTCTGACACGGCTGTTTAAGTAGTTCATCACCGCAGCGACGATCGAACTCAGACCAAGATAAATCAGCATAATTAACAATATGACTTCGATCGATCGACCTGTCTGGTTAAAAGTCGTGGAGGCAATCGCATAGACATCTTCATAACCAATCGCGATCGCCAAACTAGAGTTTTTTGTAATGTTGAGATATTGCCCAGTTAAAGGTGGAATAATCACGCGCAGAGCTTGCGGGAAAATCACCAGTCGCATCACTTGAGCATCTGATAACCCGATCGCTTTTGCTGCTTCCCACTGTCCTCGATCGATCGCTGCGATCCCACCACGCACGATTTCGGCAATAAACGCAGCAGTAGATAAAGATAACCCAATCACCAAAGCACAAAACTCAGAAGAGAATAGAGTTTCGGTTTTTCCAGACAGGTGAAAGCCATCCTTAAACAAGCCAAATGCATCTGTGGGAGCTTGGGGTAGCGCAATCAAGCTGGTATAGCAGAAAAATAATAACAATAGGAGCGGGACATTGCGTAAAACCTCGACATAAGCCGTGGCAATTTGGCGAAGCAACCAGTTTGACGAGAGGCGTGATATCCCAACCGTGAAACCAACTACTGTGGCGATCGAGATCGAAATCAACATCACCTTAACCGTGTTCAACAACCCGATCGAAATCGCCCTATGATACGAGTCATTGGGATTATAGGGAATCGACTGCTCACGAATATTAAAGGAAGCTTGGGAATTGAGAAAGTCAAAACTAAATGGAAGTCCTAACTGCCGCAGATTGATCGACAAATTACGCTGGGCAAGAATGGCGATCGACACAAATCCCACCAGAAACAATAGCTGTCCTGCAACTTGCCAACTCCACAGATTCTTTAATACATTTTTTTTCATACTTGAGAATCTTGGGTCTGGCAATCTCGATCGATCCCACAACCTACAGGATAAGTAGAATAGTAGGTGCTGTTACGTTTACCAAATAAGCTATAGCGATGATCTCGGACTTGCGCGTAAGTTCGATCTCCCAGCCACTTCATCCCAGGCATCGATCGATAAGCGGTGACAAAGATATTTCCAATCGGTAACAACCTGCCAATTTCCTCGGCGGCATCACTGCCCTGCCATCGACGTTGGGGATGTTCGGCATCAATCAAAATCATCCCCATCTCACAATCTTGAGACGTAACACCAAATTCCTTTAGTGTCTCTTGTTCTTGCATTGAGACATAATCAAAAGTTACGCCTCGATCGAGTTTTTCCAATAACTTCACCAACGAGACGCAGAGATTACAATTACCGTCATAGATTACGTGATATTTCATGGGATTAATTTCCGATCTAGCTGAAACGCTTGAATTATTTTTGTGTTTAATTCTGAAATTTGAACATTGCCCAGACTGCCTAGCTTTCTAGTAACTAACTTGAGCTCAACCGTAACGATTTTAGTGACCCGAACCTTAGAAATCACTTTTAAGCCAGTACCCAGAAATTCAGAGCTTGAAGGTTGTAAAAGAAACTCATCAGAAGAGAGATTAGCAATATCCTGAGAAGAGATGAAACAAATAGTTACATCTTGATTTGTAATACTTGACCACAGAACGACAGCAGGTCGTAGTTTAGTTTGAGAAAGGTCAGTAAATGGAAATAAAGCCAGAACAACATCGCCCTTGTGCAAAGAAATCATATAGGATATCCATCTTCAATGCTGTAGATGTCTGGCTCACGATCTAAAAAATCGAAAGAACTACCAGACCTTGCTAAATCCATAATCTCTTTAGTTGAGATCTCTGATGTTTCAAGGAATAATTTCTCTTCAAACAAAAAACGCTCTTCCAACGAAAGAGTCTGAATTACCTGTATTAGAGTTTCAACTAACTTTGTGTTTAACATTGCCATACGATTAATCACTCAGCCTCAAATCTAGATAAACCTAATTGTGCCTCAAAGCTCTAAATACTTTGATCCACATTAACTTAATTACAGAGAGAAATAACAGGAATTTTCACTTTGTTTTTTGGGGAATCTTTAGCTCTTGTCCTTCTTCGTAAAGAGGAGCAGGCTTTTGTTTAATTCTCGTCACGATTGGGCGAACACGATTGACGACTTCAATCAAGAACTTATAGTTAGGGATGTCGGCATTGGCAATATAGCTAGCTTCATCCACAATAGTCGGAGAAGCCGCCTTCATCGCTTTGACAATTTGTTCCTGCATATTTCGATCGACACTTGGCGCAAGTAAAACTAATCCTGGCGGTACACTTTGAGAACTTCCCTTAAGAATCCGAAATCTATTAGCAGCGAACCCTGAACGATAGCGGTTGTATTCATCCTTTGAGAGCGCACCTGCCGTCACTTTTTCCGTATCGATTAGCTCCAATACATTTTTGGGAGTGGCAGCAAACAAAACCTCAGAAACTTTTAAGCCATAGAGGTCAAAAATTGGCAGATAGTAACCTGTTGCCGATCCTACCTGTCCGAGTGCGATCGCCTTATTTTGTAGATCGGTGATTGACTGAGCGGGGGTATCTTTAAGCACCACCAAAACCGAACGCAGATTCGCCGCCCCTTGCATCGGGAATATAGGAATATAACGTTCTTTCGAGATCGCGATCGCTGCCAAGCCAGGTGGGGCAAACACCAAAGACCAATTGCGGCGTTGGATTTGCTCAAGGGCTTTAACCTCATTAAAAGCAGGCTCTAGCTCTACTACAGCATTAGTTTGAGACACCAAATAATCTTTAAACCGCGTATATCGATCGACCGACTGTACGCCTTCACCATAGCTAACGATGCCAATGGTTAATTTCTCTCTGGTCAGAGGCTTTTCTGGTGTACAGGCGACCAAAAGCCCTAGGGGGACAGCCAAGAGTAAACGGCGTGAAATCATATTTAACGATTCTCAGCATAGTTGGGGCTTATAATTATGATTCAAATTGAGAGATTGTTATGTTAAGTAATCTTCGACTCGGTGCAAAGTTTAACCTGCTACTATTTCTAGCATTTGCAATCAGTATTACGATCAGTGGCTTGGCTTTATCAGTAATTCTCAATCGTAATGTTGAAGCGCAAATTACGGCAAAAGCCCAGATCTTAATCCAGACCATGAACTCAGTGCGCCACTATACCAGCACCCAAATCAATCCACTATTAGCCCCTAGGCTAGAGACCGATGCCGAATTTCTCGCCCAGACCGTGCCTGGATACTCAGCCCGTGAAGTATTTGAGGATCTGCGTAAAAACAAAGATTATGCCGACTTTTTCTACAAAGAAGCGACGCTTAACCCTACTAATTTGCGAGATAAAGCCGATAATTTTGAGTCCGATCTAGTACAAAGTTTTCGGGATAATGGCGGACAAAAAGTTTTGTCAGGGTTTCGAAATTTTCCAGGCGGAGATTTGTACTACATCGCCCGCCCGATCGCGATTAAGAGTGAAAGTTGTTTACGGTGCCACAGCACTCCCGAAGCTGCGCCAAAAAGTATGCTAGCGACCTATGGCAAAGAAAACGGATTTGGCTGGAAACTGAATGAAATTGTCGGGGCCCAAATTATTTCCGTTCCCGCTCAGGAAGTCACGAATGCGGCACGCCAAGCTTTGCTATTTATCATGTTGACTGTTTGCGGAATTTTTGCAGTCACAATTCTATTAATCAACCTTCTATTACGAATTGCTGTAATCAAGCCTCTTATCCGTATGGCGACAGTCGCGCATGATGTCAGTACTGGCAAATTAGAAGCAGATTTCCAGCAAACCTCCCATGATGAAATAGGTATTCTCGCTGATGCCTTTAATCGGATGAAGCTAAGTCTGGCAATGGCAATGGAGATGCTAAATCAACGCAAATAATTGATGGTACTAAATCTTAATTAGTAGTTGGTGGAGATATGGGAGAGGTTTTCGGCTGAGGTGCGGCAGTTTCAGGTTGATTTGTGGTTTGCTCAATTTCTAGAGCACTTTGAGCCGAGAGTCCATCAGTTTGAGTCCCAAAATACCAGAGCGCGGCGGCGGCTTCAGCACGACTCACAGGCTTTTGTGGTTGAAATAGAGTGGTGTAGCCAAAACTGCGACGGATATTCGCTAAGTCACCCGCTTGAGCATCCGCGATCGATGCGCGTAAGGCAGGCGGTGAGATTCGATCGCTATCCTGAAATCCCCACGCCTGTTTGACCGCATCCACACTTCCAACGGGTAAAGGAGCGCGCAAATCCAATGGCACTTTCCATAGCAGCATATCCTCACGAGTTAAAGTGGCATCGGGACGGAATAGTTTATTGGCAGGTTGTCCAATCAAACCTGCATTTGCCAATCCCTGAATGCTACCAAAATCAGGATCGTTACGTGGGATGTCAGTAAAAGTCGTATTGTCTGAAGCTGACTGCGAGAGCCGAATCTGGCGGGCGGGACGATTTTTGTAGATCCGATTGTTGGCTGCGACTAACCAACGCGCAAACTCTCGACGCGAAACAGGTACATTCGGTTCAAATAGATTTCCCTGTTTGGGACTGAGCACAGCTAGCTTATTTAGATCCTGAATCAGGGGACGCAATGGATCGGGGACTGTCTCAAGATCGCTAAACTGTTCGATAAATTCAGTGGGATTTGCAGTCGGGCTAGGTAACGCGGCAATATTTGGAGTGGGATTTGCAGTCGGACTTGGTAACGTAACAATATTTGGAGTGGGGCTGGCCGTAATAGTCGGTAGAGGTTTGCTGGGTTCGGTAGCTGTCAGCTTTCCATTACTGCTGGGGCTTTGGGATGTCCTCGGTGCGACGGCTCCTTCCACCATATCTCCGATCGATGTTCCTTGACAACCTGAGAGTAAAGCTAAGAAGCAGCAGTTAGAAATTAAGAGCCAGAATTTATTTGGAATTTTCATTCTAAAAAACCATCCTAAAAACCTAATCTCTCTAATTCCAAACAGGAGGCAGCATGAGCTAGATTTGAGATGTCTCCCAAATCGGCAACATGAGGCAAAACTCCCAATACAGGCACATTCGTTAAGCCCTGAATTAGATCGATCGGGGCAAAATCCTCAATCTCCTTCTCAGCATCAGGTTTGGTACAACTGAGAATAATCCCTTTGAGCTGTACTTTTTGCAGCGTTGCCAGCGCCACATTAGCTACAGCTTGCCCAATCGCTCCCAACCGCACAGGCACAACCAAGATCGTGGGCAAATGCCAATCTCTCGCCAAATCCGCCACGATATATTCGGCAGTAATTGGCGAACCTAGACCTCCCATTGCCTCGACTAGTAAGCAATCATATCGACTCTGTAAAACCAGAAACTGCTGCCAAATTAAGCCTAAATCCACAGGTTTATGCTCTCTCAAAGTCGCGATCGCAGGCGCAATTGGCGTTTCAAAATAGAGCGGTGTAATTTCTTCTATGGATTGTGAAAGCTGAAATGTTCGTTGGTAGTACTCGCGATCGCCAACTCCTGCTTGAATTGGCTTATATATCCCCAAGCTCTTACTCACGTTATCGGGATCTCGATAAGTTTGCCAGTAAGCGGCGATCGATGCCGTCACGATTGTTTTACCAACCTCCGTATCGGTTCCAGTAATCAGTAAAGGTTGCATATTAAGTGTTGAGTTTTTGATTGAGCAACTGATTGGTGGCTTGAGGTGCAGCGCGACCTTGGGTGAGTTTCATCACCTGACCGACAAAAAAGCCGAGTAGCTTAGTTTTGCCAGCCCGATATTGTTCCAGTTCCTTGGGATTATCCGCGATCGCTTGGTCGATGATTTTTTCTAGTTCTGCACCTGAAAGCACAGTGAGGTTGTTCTTTTGAATTAGATCTTTGACCGAGCCGCCTTTTTCTAGTAACTCTGGCAGGATGTCCTTGGCAATTTTGCTGCTAATGGTGCCGTCCGCGATCAGGGCAATCATTTCGCCCAGAACTTTTGGTGTGAGCGTGAGATTCGTGATTTTGAGTTTACGCTCGTTCAAATAAGCGGTAATGTCGCCCATAATCCAATTAAACGCAGATTTGGGATCGGCTTTGGTCGCTAAGACGGCTTCAAAATAATCAGACACATTGCGATCGTCAGCGATTAGATTCGCTTCATATGTACCTAATCCCAACTTTTGGTAACGATCGCGGCGTGAGGCAGGTAGCTCAGGCAATTCAGACCGATATTTTGCCAAAGTCTGAGGTGATACTTCGATCGCTACTAGATCGGGTTCGGGGAAGTACCGATAATCGCTCGATCCTTCCTTAGCCCGCATACTGATCGTGCGTTGGGTATTTTCTTCCCACAACCGCGTCTCTTGTCTGATTGGTTCGCCTACCGCGATCGCTTGAACTTGTCGATCGATTTCATGGTCGATCGCGCGTTGGATCGCATTAAACGAGTTCATGTTCTTGATTTCTACCTTCGTGCCAAATTTCTCTGTGCCGACAGGACGGACAGAAATATTGACATCGCAGCGCAGTGAACCCTCTTGCATGTTGCCATCACAGACACCCAAGTAACGCAAAATGCGGCGTAATTCCTGAGCGTAAGCCGCAGCCTCTACCCCAGAACGGATATCTGGCTCGGAAACAATTTCACACAACGCCACACCCGTGCGGTTATAGTCCACAAGCGAATGACTGGAGCCAGACAGTCGATCGGAGCCAGCATGAACCAACTTCCCCGCATCTTCTTCCATATGCATCCGCGTGATCCCAATCCGCTTTGTCGTGCCGTCATCCAGCGTAATTAACAGCCAGCCATGCTCGGCGATCGGCAGATCGAATTGCGTAATTTGATAGTTTTTGGGCAGATCGGGATAAAAATATTGCTTTCGATCGAATTTACTTTGGGGGGCAATCTGGCAATTCAGTGCCAATCCTGCTTTGATCGCATATTCCAACACCCGCTCATTCAGCACTGGTAAAACTCCAGGCATTCCTAGGCAAACGGGGCAGACGTTACTGTTCGGTGATAGGCCAAACTGGGTAGAGCAACCACAAAAAATTTTCGTTGCCGTACTCAACTGGCAGTGGACTTCTAGCCCAATTACAGGTTCATAAAGTATGCGGACTTCGGGTTCGATCGCGATGGTCATAGTTTAGTCAAAAGCTTTAGCCTGATTGCTAGATCATAGCAACTAAAGTCAAACATCAACATTTCAACCCAAGAATGATCGTTGATTTAAATTCTAGTTGGATGAGAGCGAGGGATTTAGGTGGCATTTTCCTCGGCTCCCATCTCGGTCGGTGAATATTTGCTGAATTAACTAGCTCTTAGATCTCTAAAAGTATCCTGTTTGGCTAGTTCTGCAAATAGAACCTGTTGACCAAGGTATAGCAGGTGCAGATCGGCTAGCAATTTTTTGGCTGAATCTAGCTCCAAACCTTGCAACTGGGTGCAAAACATGGTGTGTGCAAATTGTTTCTCAAGAGGCAATTCACTCATAAACTTACTCCTCAAATGTGGATAGAGTTGATACCACTTTGTTACTTGCTTAAACTTCTGCTCCTCAAATTTTTTAGAGCTTGTCGATCGCAAAACTAAAGTGGACTGTATCGAGAACGCTAGATATTGGAGTCAGCTCATTAAATATGCTTTCTGGGCTTTATCACAATCTGAGCAGTTCAATAGAATATGTAACATTGTGTTACATTAACATGATAGCACAGGAAAAAAGTGAGCATTTATACTTAATTTTAAAATTAGTCAATGAAAGTAATGCTATGAGGTTGAGTAATATGCTTAATCTGGAATTGAGATCGGATGAAAATCGGAAGTTGCTAACCAAAAAATGTCAAAATTAGAATAATCACCATAAATTTTTAGTATGTCTTCTGCTCATCCTCCAGTGATGCTGGTTGACGGTTACAACGTCATAGGAGCATGGCAGCATTTACAAACAGCCCGCGATCGATCTGGGTTTGAGTCTGCTCGTGCCGACCTCACCGAAACTATGGCTAACTTCAGTGCCTTTCATGGCTACCACACAATATTGGTATTCGATGCTTACAACCAGTCCACAACAGGCGTGACGGAGAGGGTAACGAAAAACCTCAAGCTTTACTTCACGGAATACAGGCAAACAGCCGATACCTACATAGAAAGGATCTGCGCTCAACTCTATCGCCACCCTTTGCGGCATCTGAAAAGAATTATTGTCGTCACCTCAGATCGGGCGCAGCAATTAACCACTGTCGGTTTCGGTGCAGAGTGGATGTCGGCTGAAGCCCTAGAACAAGAAGTAGAAATTACGCTCAGGGCTGTACTCAGCCGCCAAAAGCCCAAAAAAGCATCAACTAAACGCCTGTTAGAGAATTACCTAGATGCAGAAACACGCGATCGATTAAAAAAATTACGCTACGGGCTACCAGAAAAACCATAATTCTCAATAGTTACAGTTAAAGCAATTATTTGTCTAAGCTACTTCAGTAAACGGATAAAACCTGCCTGCTCAAAATGCTGATCGGTTGTCAAGGCTTCTTGAATAGATAATTGTTGCATCAAAACAAAAGAGGTGCAGTCAACCAATGACCATGCTTTATCTAGCCTGTTTTTGCATAATTTCCAAGCTTGAGAATCAGTCACATCATCAATGTGGAGAATATCAACATAATCCACTGTCTTAATAGCATCAACAATTTCAAAGATACGAGGACGAGAAACCCGAAGTGGGCTGTTCAATAGTGCCACCAACTCAGCAATTATGTAATTTGTCGTATGAATTTTTCTCTGTTGTTGAAGAGCTAAACGAAAATACTGCTCTGCCTGTGGATAGTAAGTTTGAGTACTAATAAAAAGACTTGCCCAACCCGATGTATCGACGAACAAACTACTCATTCCCTTTTAACTCTTGATACAGAGATTGCCCAATATAGTAATCATGATTTTCAGCTAAATCAGAAATGTCTACACTCAGGGAGCCAATTAGTTGTAAAAGTGGGTCTGCTTTTACTTCATGGACTAAGTTGGATTGAAGTAATGTCGTTAACTGTTGTGACAGAACTTGTAACACGACTTCCTCTGGAGATTTGTTCAGGAGTTCTGCTTGAGCCGTTAATGCTTGCTCTAAATCATCTGGCATAGTAATTGTGAATGTTTTAGCCATAGCTACTCCTTCTGGATTGATTGAAACTATTTTCTAATTGATCGCAATAGTTCTGAGCAAATGGCTAAAAAAGTTAATTAGGCAGACTCGGTTTTGGGTAGTGAGGATGGATGGAGAAGCAACTCGGCTGTAGAGAGTTTTTCCACCATTTCACGGGTGATCATGCAGCGACTAACATCTTTACGCGATGGCAGTTCGTACATCACATCTAGCATCAACTGCTCGACAATACCTCTCAGCGCACGCGCCCCTGTTTTGCGACGGTAGGCTTCCTTGGCGATCGCGCTAATCGCATCAGCTTGGAACTCTAGCTGCACATTGTCCATTTTGAGTAGCTTCTGGTACTGCTTAACTAGGGCACTACGCGGCTCAGTCAAAATTGAAATCAGCGATGACTCATCAAGCGGATCGACAACTGCCATCACAGGCACACGACCAATAAATTCAGGAATCATGCCAAACTTCACGAGATCTTCAGGCTGGGCATTTTTGAGAATATCGGCTGTGCGCTTTTCCTTGGGAATATTCTCGCCTTGTTGAATAAAACCCATTGATTTTCTACCAATGCGCTGCTCAACCGCTTTTTCTAGCCCTACAAATGCGCCACCGCAGATAAACAGAATGTTCTTCGTGTCGATCTGAATGCAGTCCTGGTACGGATGCTTACGTCCTCCTTGAGGTGGAACGTTAGCAATCGTGCCTTCCAGCATTTTTAGTAAAGCCTGTTGTACACCTTCACCAGATACGTCGCGTGTAATCGAGGTGTTTTCGCTCTTACGGGCAATCTTGTCAATTTCATCAATGTAAATGATCCCACGTTGGGCTTCTTCGACATCGAGATCGGCAACTTGCAGTAATCGCAGCAGGATATTCTCGACATCTTCACCGACGTAGCCCGCTTCGGTCAGAGTGGTCGCATCGGCTACGGCAAATGGGACATCCAACATCTCAGCTAGGGTTTGTGCCAGTAAAGTCTTGCCGCAACCAGTTGGCCCAATTAGGAGAATGTTGGACTTTTGCAGTTCAACGCCATCTTCATTTGGATTTTTTGTGGGCGAAGATGAAGATTGCAGAAAACTTAACCGTTTGTAGTGGTTATAGACTGCCACAGATAAAACTTTCTTGGCTTCATCTTGACCGATCACATTCTCATCGAGGTAAAGCTTGATGTCTCGCGGTTTGGGGATCTGACTGAGGTTAAGGCTGGCAGATTTTTGCTTCCGCTTTTCGGGAGGTGTATCCTTGCGCTGGGGAGCCTGAGGCGAAGCCCCATTAAACAACTCCTCATCGAGGATTTCATTGCACAAATCTACGCATTCATCACAAATGTAAACACCTGGGCCGGCAATTAGCTTGCGTACCTGCTCCTGTGACTTGCCACAGAAAGAACATTTGAGATGTGAATCATACTTGTTTGGCATATAGGCTATCTCAGTTGGCGATGCTAGTGAGAACCGATGATTTCTCTGCTGAATTTGAATCGGAGATCGATCTCTTATCGACGACAAGATCGATCAAACCATACGCTTGAGCTTCAACAGGAGACATAAAAAAGTCACGTTCTGTATCTTGCTGAATTCGATCGAGGGTTTGCCCAGTATGGTGAGCTAGGAGCCCGTTGAGTGTCTTCTTATGATAGAGGATTTCTTTTGCCTGAATTTCGATATCCACAGCTTGCCCTCTGGCTCCTCCTAGAGGTTGGTGGATCATGATGCGAGAGTTAGGTAAGGAGAGCCGTTTGCCCTTAGTCCCAGCAGTTAGCAGAAATGCGCCCATGCTAGCAGCTAATCCCATACAGATCGTGGAAATGTCTGGTCGAACGTGCTGCATTGTGTCGTAAATCGCCATCCCTGCTGTGACAGAGCCACCTGGCGAGTTGATGTAAATGAAGATATCCTTTTCAGGATCTTCTGCTTCTAGAAATAAAAGTTGAGACATGATCACGCTAGCCATGCTGTCGTCAACTTGCGTCCCCAAGAAAATAATCCGTTCTCGTAACAGTCGTGAAAAGATATCAAAGGCTCTTTCCCCTCTGGCAGATTGCTCAACCACCATGGGAATAACTTCATTTGACGGTGAATTTGGATATTCACTGGAATAGCAAGAAGTCAAGCGAGAATTTAAAGACTGCGATTTAAGCATTAGTTCAACATTGGTTCCTTGTTTATACTGTCAAATTAATTACGAGAATAAAACTCTCGGCTATTATGCCTCAAGTCTAGCAAAGTAGTGAAGGCTGAGATCGATCGAGCCGACAAAACTGGCGATTTGAGGTCACTTTTTCTTGCTGGTTTTGGTGGATGCAGCTTTTTTGGATGGTTTGGGTTCGACTACAGGTTCGGATTCGGATTCGGCTGCAACTACTTCAACTGCTTCAACTTCTATGACTTCTGGATCTTCAGATGCCAGCTCAAGCTCAGGCTCAAGCTCGGCTACTGCTGCTTCAGCTTCAAGTGAATCCAGTTCTGGCTCAGGTTGCAGCGAACCTTCAGGCACATACTCGACTTCGGATTTTTGTTTCAGCCATTCCATTACCTTTTCTTTGGCAATTTCATCCGCCACAACTTGTTTAATCCGTTCGGGATCGGCAGGTTCATCCAAACTTTCTTGCACCTCGGCAACGCGCACGGAGATCTCATCTGGATTGGCAGCAAGACTCTCTAGTTTGGCGATTTCCGCTAAAGCCAGAGTACGCTTGAGCCGTGAGATCGCTTCTGGCTCGTTCATTTGGCGCATTTGCTCGACAAATTCTCTGGTAAACAGTTGTTTGAGTAATTTGTCTCCACCTTGAAGGTTTTGAATGTAGTTTGCCTGCTGCTGAATCAAGAAGGTGGTTTCGTCGCGGATCAGGGTAGAGGGCAGATCGACTTCAATCTCAGCAACTAGGGCATCAAGCAGGGCTTTATCGGCATTTGCTTCTGTCTTGTCGTCAGCTTCATCCGTAATGCGGGTTGTGAGAAATTCACGTAGCTCTTCGATCGTCGCTTTTTCGCTAATCGACTGGGCGAAATCATCATCAAGTGCAGGTAGCTCTCTGGCTTTGATCCCTTTGAGCGCGACCACAAAAGTCGCAGGTTCACCCGCATAGGCTTCGATGTAGAAGTCTTCTGGCAGAGTGAGGGCGATCTCTCTGGTTTCGTCTACCTTCGTACCTATGAGACCTTGCACCAGTTCAGGCATCAGTCGGTCTTCTTGGACGTCTGTTTGGACATCGTTCTCGGTGGCTTCGGTAATTTCTACGCCATTTCGATCTAATACCTTGATGTCGATCGTGACGACATCGCCAATTTCGACACCGCGATCTTCTTCAACTGGAACCAGAGTTGAGTTTTTGACTTGATACTCATTCAAAGTTTTGTCTACGCGCGTCAGGTCTGGCTCGATTTTTTCGGCTTTGACGGTCAAGCCTTGATATTTTGCCAGCTTGACTTCTGGCTGTACGTCTATTGCTGCCTTGAAGCTAAAGGGTTGACCCAGTACAAATTCGCTGAGCATCCGATCGAACGGTGACAACAACTCAAAACTACCGATCGCTTGAACATGATCTTTTTGGTCTTTGAGAGCTTGGCTCAAAGTCTGCTCTAGTAGCTCTTCCATCACATTGGCTTTAAGCCGATCGACTCCAGCTTCACGCAGAACCAGTTGTTTTGGGGCTTTACCTTTGCGGAAACCAGGTATATTCATCGATCGAACTAAATCTTTGACAATTCGATCGTAGATAACCTGCGACTTTTCGCCTTCCACTTCCACCTCGAAGCAAACCTGGCTGGCTGGGAGCTTTTCTAGAGTGACTTTCATTACTTACTTAAACTTACTTAAAACTTAACAGCGTTCAAAATCCCCAATCAGAATGTATGGGGCGATGCAAATTATATACTAGCTCAGTTTTGTTTTGGTTGATGTTTTTAGTCTGAGCCATGCTGGTTGAGTACCAATCGCTGATAATTGATCGTTAATAATCGATCGTTGGACTATCATGCTCTTTTCCAAAGGATTTGAAGTTGAGATCTATACCTGCACGCCGAGCGGTGATGCTGTGGGCTTTTCCGATCGAATCGTTGCCGATTTGCAAGGCTTTGTGCGCGAACCAGATAGTCGGAATGTCGAGTATACAACTGCCCCATTTACCAAGTATGAATGCTTGTTATCGGCCCTAGTCGAGCCGCGTCAACGGTTGCGTGAATATCTGCGCTCGTTGGGCGACTATACAGTCATGCCAGGGAGTACATTAGCTCTGGGCGGCAGCGATCGGTTCTGGCGTTCCGATCCGCAAAATCCCTATCACGACTACATCGAGCAAACTTATGGCACTAAGGTCGTCACTGCCAGTATTCACATTAATATCGGTATTCCTGACCTTGAGACATTGATCAAAGCCTGTCGGCTGATCCGTTTAGAAGCCCCACTCTACCTAGCTCTTTCCGCATCTTCGCCTTTTCTGAATGGTGAAGTTACGGGTTCACACTCAACGCGCTGGCAAATGTTCCCCCAAACTCCCCAGCATGTGCCGCTATTTGAAAGCCACAAGCATTTTGTCACTTGGACAGAGGCTCAACTACGGGCGGGAACCATGCAAAATGTCCGCCATCTCTGGTCATCCGTTCGCCCTAATGGGGATAATCGCCCTTACGACCTGAATCGATTGGAATTGAGGATCTGCGATCTGATCATCGATCCTCTTGCCCTGCTGGCAATTACGGCTCTACTCGAAACACGGCTAATGTTGCTGTCGATCGATCCTAGTCTCGACCCGATCGCTCCAGGCAATAGCCCTTTTACCCCTAATGAACTGGTGGAAATTACGGTGGCTAATGAAGTTGCGGCGGCGAAACATAGCCTTGATGCCGTTTTGACGCACTGGCAAACAGGTGAAAACATCAAAGCGCGGGACTGGATCGCGCAGCAATATGAACAGGGTAAATCGATCGCCAAACATACAGGTGCAGCTTGTTTTATTGCCCCTCTGCCCAAAATCTTAGAGCAGGGTAATGAAGCCCAACGCTGGCTGGCTGCCTATGCCAACGGACTTAGCCCACGTCAGATTCTCACCGATTCGATCGCCCGCGCTGAGAGCCAAGAGGCGGAATTTTCTGATGTATTGGCATTATGTTAAGGATTTAGTGATTGATAACCGTCCATTACAGGTTGAAAAAACATGACAACTGCGAGTGAAAGCGATCGATCTGTCCCTAAACGTCGATCGGCAAAGTGGCTGGAACCGATGGCGATGCTCTTGCCAGGTGGAGTCTGGCTGCTGCTGTTTTTGGTCGTACCGACACTGTTAATTTTTGTCAAAAGCTTTGTGGCTTTAGGCGGTGGACTGAGTACCGAAAATTACCTGCGCGTGTTTGAAGGTAGTGGGGGCATTTTTGTGTTTTTGATCGTGATCGGTCGATCGATCCTATTTTCAGTAACTACGACTTTGCTGTGTCTCTTAATTGGGTTTCCTGTGTCTTACTGGCTGGCCCTGATGTCGCCGAAACGTTGGCAAAATTTGCTGCTGCTAGCTTTTGTGCTGCCATTATGGACATCTTCACTGTTGCGGACTTATGCCTGGATTACGATCTTGCGACCAAGTGGGGTATTGAATGGTTTTCTCGGTTTTCTCGGTTTGCCGAGCTTATTTTGGTTGAACAAAACTGAGGGCGTATTGATTGGCATGGTTTATACCTATCTGCCTTACATGGTGTTGGTGCTGTACTCGTCGTTGGAAAAGCTAGATACCCACTTACTAGAAGCGGCGGCAGATTTGGGGGCTAATTCCCGTCAGACTTTTTTTCAGGTTACAGTCCCCCAAGTGGCTCCAGGGATCGTGGCGGCATCGGCCTTGGTGGCAATCACGAGTTTTGGCGACTTTATCAATCCTCGCTTGCTGGGCGGCCCCTCAGATAGCATGATCTCATCGGTGATCGAACTGCAATTTCTCGGTGCTAGTCGCAACTGGGGCTTTGGCTCAGCCTTGAGTATGGTATTGATTTTGGGCGTGAGTATTGCCATCGCGCTGTTAATTAAATATGGCGATCGGAGCGCAGTTACTGATGTCTAGTCTAGCAAAACGAGTTAAACAGTGGCAGCTCTGGTTTACGGGATTGGCGTTTCTGTATATGTATTTGCCGATTGCGGTGCTTGCCGTATTTAGTTTTAATGCTTCGCCTTCACCCGTGAAATGGACAGGGCTAACTTTGGACTGGTACATCAAGTTTTTGCATAATCCCAGATTGCTGTCAGCTTTGGGTAATAGCCTAACCGTTGCCACGATTTCGGTGTCGATCGCGGCAGTGCTTGGTACGCTTACTGCGGTCGGACTCGCCCGTTATTATTTTCCTGGCAAAACGATTTATCGCGGCGTGAGTTACTTGCCGTTGATTATTCCTGACATTTCGATCGCGGTCGCCACGCTCGTGTTTTTTGGCGCGACGCAGTTGCCACTCAGTCTTGGCACAGTAATTATTGCCCACGTCGTATTTTGTTTGTCTTATGTGACGGTGGTGGTCTCTAGTCGTCTAGCAGGACTAGATCCACGGATCGAAGAAGCCGCCTTAGATTTGGGTGCAACACCAGTTCAAGCGTTTCTCAGGGTGCTTTTACCACAGCTACTTCCAGGTATCGTGTCGGGCTGCCTACTTGCGTTTATTCTTAGTATGGATGATTTTTTAATTGCCTATTTTGTCTCTGGGGTAGGTTCTGCGACGCTACCCGTTGCCATTTTCACCTCAATCAAGACAGGCGTAACACCCGAACTCAATGCGCTCAGTGTAATCCTGATTTTGGCTTCAGCGGCGATCGCTTTTCTCTCTGAATCCGTGCGTAACTGGGGCAAAGATACTTGACCCGAAGAAATATCCGATATACGGGAAACTTAGTTGGTTAATTCGATCAAGCAGCCTGAGCGACCATCTGGTTGGGAATCGAACACCAGAGTCTGTATTGTCCTGCTTCGGGGATGATTAGTGCCGAGAGTCCTGCATCTAGATCGCGACGGCAAGCAGTGATTGCCGCCTTGAGATCGGTGTAGACTTTTCCCGCCACGAAGATCTGTCCAAAGTAAGTGATACCTTTTTCTTTACCAGCAGGAGTGATCAGGTTGATCGATTGGGTGTCTTGCAAAGATGTGAGTAACATAGTTTTTTAGCGTTTTTCGGCGACAAGATATATTTCTCTATAAACTTGAGTATCGTTTAGCCTAGACCTTTAGTGAGCGATCGAACTCAACATCAGCTTGTGATCTTGCACCGAGACAAATGCGATCGAGATCGTAGTTCAGAGGATCGACCTATAATTAGCTTCATGATTGAGCATGACATAATCGTAGTTGGTGGTGGGCTGGCTGGCTCTAGGGCGGCGGTGGCCGTGGCTCAGAAATATCCCCACTTAAGCATTGGGATGGTTTCCAAAGTCCATCCGATTCGATCTCATTCGATCGCGGCTCAAGGTGGAATGGCGGCGGCACTGGGCAATGTCGATGCTAATGATGACTGGCTCACCCATGCTTTTGATACGGTTAAAGGCTCTGACTATCTCGCCGATCAGAATGCCGTTGAAATTTTAACCAAATCCGCAAGAGCCACGATCATCGATTTAGAACATATGGGTGTGTTGTTCTCGCGGGATGGCGCAGGTAAGATTGCTCAGCGACCGTTTGGTGGACATACAAATAGCCGAGTCTGTTATGCCGCCGACAAAACTGGTCACGCGATCTTGCACGAGTTGGTGAGTGGTTTAATTCGCTATGGCACGAAGCTCTATCAAGAGTGGTACGTGATGCAGTTAATTTATGAAGAAGGCGAGGTCAAAGGACTAGTTGCTTACTGCATTGAAACTGGCGAAGTTGAGGTAATGCGATCGAAGGCTGTGTTATTTGCCACAGGCGGCTACGGGCGGGTTTTTAATACTACTTCTAATGATTTTGCTTCGACAGGTGATGGCTTGTGTTTGACCGCGATCGAAGGTTTACCATTGCAAGATATGGAATTCGTGCAGTTCCATCCCACAGGTTTGTATCCTGTTGGTGTGCTGATCTCTGAAGCGGTACGGGGCGAAGGGGCCTATTTGATTAACGATCTTGGCGATCGATTTATGGCGAACTATCCCATTAGTGCGAATAAAATGGAACTCGCGCCGAGAGATATCACTTCGCGCAATATCGATCGAGAGATCCGAGCAGGTCGCGGCATCAATGGCGGCTCCTATGTGCATCTCGATGTCAGGCATTTGGGCAGAGAGAAGATTATCAGTCGGATTCCATTTGCGCGGGAAGAAGGAATGCGATTACTGGGAATTGATTGTATCGATCATCCTTTACCTGTGCGTCCGACTGTGCATTATTCGATGGGTGGGATTCCGACAAATATTGACTGTCAAGCGATTGGATTGGATAATCATGTCATTTCTGGTTTTTTCGCGGCGGGTGAGTGCGCTTGTGTCTCTGTGCATGGAGCTAATCGTTTAGGGGCAAACTCTCTGTTGGAATGCGTTGTGTTTGGTCAACGTGCGGGTGAAAAGATCGCTGAGTATGCGATCGATCGAGCCATGCCTAATCTGAATCCCACCGTTTATAAAGATGCTGCTACGGCAAAAATTAAAGCTTTGCTCGATCGAACTGGTTCAACCCGCATATCTCATTTACGCCAAGAGTTACAGGATTTGACCACTGCACATTGTGGGATTTACCGTGATGCCGCAAATTTGAGCAATGGTTTAGAGCAGATTCAATTACTCAAACATCGCTATGAGCACGATCTGCACATCGACGATCGAGGCACAGTATTTAACCTAGAACTAACGGCAGCGTTGGAACTCCAGAGTTTACTAACAGTGGGCGAAATCATCATGGCGAGTGCATTACAGCGACAAGAGAGTCGGGGCGCACATTCTCGGAGTGATTATCCTCACCGCGACGATCGAAATTTCTTGCAACACACACTCGGTTATCTCAAAGATCGCGAAATCAAGACAACATCGCGTCCTGTAGATTTGAGCTTAACCCAAGTAGATCTCGATCGATTCACGCCGCAAGAGCGCAAATATTAAACCCTAGGCAATTTCTGGTAAAAAAATTACCCGCTCCGAAGCCCCTAAATCCCCAATGCTGGGGACTTTGATTTTCAGAAATCTGGGTTACTTCGCCGCTACGTCAAACAAAATATATTGCTGTGGTAAGTAAGCGATCGGATCGACTGCGGTTTTGCCACTATCTAGCTGTACTTCAAAATGGAGATGAGGACCAGTACTTCTGCCTGTACTACCAACTTCAGCAATCACTTGCCCCTGCCTGACCTGCTGCCCTTCTGACACTAAAATCTTATTTGCATGAGCATAAAGGGTACGACTGCCGTTGGGGTGCGTAATTTCGACTAAATTACCATAGCCACCATCGTCCCACTTCGCAAAACTGATCACCCCGTCCGCCGCCGCGATGATTGGTGCGCCGATCGGTGCAGCGATATCAATCCCCTTGTGCAATTGTCGTTTTCCTGTGATCGGGTGAATCCGCCAACCAAAACCTGCCGATATTTCACCTGTGGCCGGCCAGACATAAACTGAAGGTTGATTTAAAGTTGATTTAGCTACCGAATTTGGCAGTTGCAGGAACCAACGATTCGGCGAGATCGATTTCAGTCTGAGTTGGCTCGGATCGATCTGAAATTCAGGCGCAAACTCTACAACCATCCTAGTCATATCAGGTTCGGGCTGCCCTACTCGCACTGACTGCACAGCACTGCCAATATTTCGTCGCACAGTCGGCCCTTGAAAAGACGCACCAGGTAAATCAATCACCAATCGGGTTGGGTTGGTAATGATCTGCCCCCTTGGTTCGACTTCTTTATCCGTCACAAACACAATCCGATTTTGCTTAATGTCAAACAAAAAAGTTTCGAGCCGATTCGTCGTCGCCTGCACCGATGGCACAATGCAGATCATGCCGATCAGGCCTGACAGAAACCACTGAATTTTTTTGTGAGCTTTGGGGCGATAGTTAGTGCGTGTTTTGACTTGTTGGCTGGGATTTTGGTCTGTGTGTGAGCAATTAAGCATTGATCCTAACCTGTGTGAGTAGTTGAGTTTCGATCGCCTAAAATGTTGAGCTAGTTCGGCATGTTCTGACTGGATGTAAGAGTTGCGGAAAAATGAAGAAACGAACGAGCAAGAGTTTACACTAATTACGACAGAATGTCCGAAAAGATCGATATCAATCAAAAACTTCTCGTTTATATGCCCATAAGTCTATATGCCTACAAAACTAATTCTGTACGCCAAACCTGAATGTTGCTTGTGTGAAGGATTGCAAGAAAAACTTCAACAAATTAGAGGGGTAGAGTTTGAGCTGGAAGTCAGAGACATTACCACCAATTCGCAATGGTTTGACCGATATCAGTACGAAATTCCAGTGCTATGCTTATGGCAGATCGATCGAGAGCTAGAACTACCTCGAATTTCACCTCGATCGACTGTCGCCCAAGTAGAAAATTCGATCGGATCATACATCGGTCGATCGAGCTAGTAAATTGGCATTATGGCTGGGAAAGCAGCTAGAATTGGTAATTATCGGTTAGATTTAGATTTTTAGCAGCATGGCAAAAGTAGCACTGAATAAAAGCTCGCTCAAATCTCAGAAAGATTTAAGAGATACCTATGAAAAATTTTTACCTTCCCTAGATCTAAAAAAGCAACAACTTCTGGCTGAAGCCGCAAAAGCAAGGCATCGACTTCAGGCTCAAAACAAAAAACTTGATGCCTATAAACTCAGTACCAGTGAATGGGTGGCTTTATTGGGGAGTCCGACCTTATCCTATGCCTTGAATGGGTTGGTGAAGTTGTCAGGCTGGGAGACACGTCAGGAGAACGTTGCAGGCGTACTTTTACCAGTGCTAGGCGAGATCCACTTTCAGGTTCGCCCCTATACCCTCTTAGGTGCGCCAGTTTGGTTTGATATTCTGGTAGATGCACTCAAGTCGATCGCCGAAATGAAATTAGAGGTGCATATCCTCACAGAGCGGGTCGAAAAGTTAAATAAAGCCCTGAAGAAAGTCACTCAGCGCATTAACCTATTTGAGCAGGTACTAATTCCATCCTGTCAAAAGAATATCCGCAGCATTAAGTTGTTTCTTGAAGATAATCAGCGCACAGCAGTATGTCGCTCCAAACTTGCCAAAGCTAAACTTACTAAATCTGCTTGAGGTAGCGATCGATTAAGATAAATCTAATCTAGACAGAAGCATTTACAGTTTTTTTATGATTAGGAATCAAGGTTATGTCAGAAGCAAGACTGGCTGCACAAGCGACAGCGAATGAACGAAGCAACCTGAAGAGTTACACGATCGAACTGACTGACGAGCAGGTCGCAAAAATCAAACGACTAGCCGACGAGCAGGGGATAACTGCCGATGCTGTCCTACAGAAAGCAATTATTAATGAGGAATACATCAGAGAAAAAATAAAGGCTGGCAACAAAATTTTATTTCAGACTCCTGACAATCAGTTTTACCAAGTAACTTTTAGATAATGTCTGAATCTTTCAAGCCTTTAACCGATAATTTAATTGCAAATGAGCAGCCAATTCTAGCTGAGGCAACCAAGACTGCTGGTCGCCAACTTTCTCCCGTTTTAACCCCAATCGACAAAAAAATCGATATTCCTTTACTACAAGAGCAAACTAGAGGTTGGTTAGCCGCAGCTTTGCTGGTTGGATTGGGAATAACTTTAGTTGGAATTGGAGTTTATATCTTTTCTTTACAAGAAGAAGCGAGCATCAAGAGAGAGCTAATCACTCTAGTCTGGACATCTGAAGTGACTTTGGTTAGTAGTGCATTAGGGTTTTATTTTGGTAGTAAAGGGAACTAGTCAAAACCCATAAGTATTTTGTTGTTATTAAGTATCTAATCTCCTAATCCTCAAGTATGCCCAACCACACCCATATCCACGTCCGAGGTGCACGTCAGCACAACCTGAAGAATATCGACCTCACCATCCCGCGAGATCAGTTGGTGGTTTTTACGGGTGTGTCTGGTTCGGGCAAGTCTTCTCTAGCATTTGACACGATCTTTGCCGAAGGGCAGAGACGTTATGTTGAATCGCTCAGTGCCTATGCGCGGCAGTTTTTGGGACAGGTGGAAAAGCCTGATGTTGACTACATCGAAGGTTTGAGTCCCGCGATTTCGATCGACCAAAAATCAACATCTCACAATCCTCGCTCCACGGTGGGAACGGTGACGGAGATTTATGACTATATGCGCTTGCTATACGGGCGAGCAGGCGATCCACACTGTTATGTCTGCGATCGAAACATTGCACCTCAAACGATCGATCAGATGGTCGATCGGATTATGGCATTGCCCGATCGGACTAAATTCCAGCTTCTCGCCCCCGTGGTACGTGGTAAAAAAGGCACACATCAAAAACTGATCTCTGGGCTGGCTGCCGAAGGTTTTGCCCGGGTGCGGATTAATGGCGAAGTCAGAGAGTTAGGCGACAACATCGAACTCGAAAAAACCAAAATTCACAATATCGAAATCGTCGTCGATCGACTGATCCGTAAAGATGATATCCAAGAACGACTCACCGACTCTCTTGCTACTTGCTTAAAGCGAGCTGAAGGGATTGCGATCGTCGAGATTTTGACCGATCAAACTAGCAATCCGCCTTCACCAGATCGCAAGTCTGAATCCAAAGACGATCGATCGAAACTACTCACCTTTTCCGAAAACTTCGCCTGTCCCGAACATGGCGCGGTGATGGAAGAATTATCGCCCCGTCTATTCTCGTTTAACTCACCCTATGGAGCTTGTCCTGTCTGTCATGGTTTAGGCAGCAAGAAAACCTTCGCGCCAGAATTGATCGTTCCCAATCCTCAATTGCCCGTATATGCGGCGATTGCCCCTTGGGCCGATAAATCTCATACTTATTATTTATCGCTCTTAGTTAGCGTCAGTGAATATGCTGGCTTTGACATTGGCACACCTTGGGATCAACTCAGCGATTATCAAAGAGATATCGTCTTACATGGTACGACCGAGAAGATTTTGATTAAAGCCGACTCACGCTTTAGCCGTCAAGATCAAGGCTACTACAAGCGATTTGAAGGGGCGATCGCGATGTTGCAACAACAACTTTTGGATAATAATTCTGAAAGCTCCCAACAGAAATTAGAACATTATCTGATCGATCAGCCCTGCGAGGCTTGCGGTGGCACACGCTTAAAGCCTGAAGCCCTTGCCGTGAGAATTGGCGGTTATCGAATTACTGACTTCACTAGTGTGCCGATTGGAACTTGTCTCGATCGACTCGAACATCTAGAACTAAGCGATCGAACCCGTCAGATTGCCGCACTGGTACTGAAGGAAATTAAAGCAAGATTGCAATTTTTATTGGATGTGGGATTGGACTATCTCACGCTCGATCGACCAACTATGAGTCTTTCGGGCGGTGAAGCGCAACGGATTCGGCTGGCAACTCAGATCGGCTCTGGGCTGACAGGCGTGTTGTATGTGCTTGATGAACCGAGCATCGGCTTACACCAAAGAGATAATTCACGTTTGCTGACAACGCTGCACAAGTTGCGAGATCTGGGCAACACCCTGATTGTGGTGGAGCATGATGAAGAGACAATTCGTGCGGCTGACTATGTCGTGGATATCGGACCAGGTGCGGGGATTCATGGTGGATCGATCGTAGCGCAGGGCAAAGTTAAAGATATTGAGCAGCATCCCCAGTCGATCACAGGTGCTTATCTCTCGCGTCGATCGCAAATTCTCACTCCCGCGCAACGGCGCGAAGGTAACGGCAGAAATTTAGAGATTAAAAACGCCTACCGCAATAATCTCAAAAACATCAACGTCAAGATTCCCCTAGGCAAATTAGTCTGTATCACTGGCGTATCTGGTTCAGGTAAATCAACCTTAATCAACGAAATTCTTCATCCTTATCTCGATCATCATTTTAATCGCCAGACTCCTATGCCGCAAGGTGTTGACGATATCACAGGACTGAAGGCTCTCGATAAAGTGATCGTAATCGACCAGTCCCCAATTGGACGCACACCTCGCTCCAATCCCGCCACTTATACAGGCACATTTGATGTGATTCGCGAAACCTTTGCCCTGACAACGGCGGCAAAGTCGCGTGGCTACAAAGCGGGACAGTTCTCTTTTAATGTCAAAGGTGGGCGATGTGAGGCATGTAGCGGTCAGGGCGTTAACGTTATATCGATGAATTTCCTCCCCGATGTCTATGTTCAGTGCGATGTCTGCAAAGGAGCGCGGTACAATCGTGAGACTTTGCAAGTCAAGTATAAAGATAAAAACATTGCCGAAGTCCTAGACATGACGATCGAAGAAGCGATGCACTTCTTTGAGAATATTCCTTTAGCTCATGCCAAGCTGAGTATGCTGGTGGATGTCGGGTTGGGTTATATTCGCTTAGGACAACCCGCGCCGACGCTTTCTGGCGGTGAAGCCCAACGGGTAAAACTCGCAACCGAACTCTCTCGACGAGCTACTGGCAAAACCTTGTACCTAATCGATGAACCGACCACAGGCTTGAGCTTTTACGATGTCCATAAGCTTCTAGATGTCGTCCAACGTCTAGTGGACAAAGGCAACAGCGTTCTGACGATCGAACATAATCTTGATGTGATCCGTTGTTCTGATTGGGTGATCGATCTTGGCCCCGAAGGTGGCGATCGAGGTGGTGAAATCATCGCTGAAGGAGTTCCTGAAGATATCGCCGAAGTATCTCACTCGCATACGGGCAAATATCTCAAACAAGTTCTGGATGAATATCCGCGAGAATCGATCGATCTCTGAGCTGTGAAATGCGATTGTTTCTGCTCTATTCTGAGGTTATGGGCGGTAAGCCTTGTATTCGAGGAATGCGGGTTACTGTGGGGATAATCGTTGGATTATTGGCTGTAGGGCATTCTTTTGATGAAATTCTGAAGGCTTATCCTTATTTAGAAAAGGAGGATATCATGGCGGCGCTATCTTATGCGGCTTGGCGTTCTGAGGAGGTAGAGGTAGCTCTAGTTTCTGCATGAAGATTTTGATTGATATGAATCTTCGATCGCATAGTTTCGTAATGAGCTAGAAGAAGGTGCGCTGGCTTCTGTGGATATGCAGCGATCGCGAGTAAGAATTTTACCAATCGGCAGAAACTAACCCATTTCTCTAAATCCCATTTTTTCCTTTTTCCTTTCTCCTTTCCACTGGTTGGGGTATATTTTTGGTGTGGGAATTTTGTGATTCAGTTTGGTGGTACTGAGGTGGATGATGAGCCTTTTTATTATCCTTTTATAGTTCCTACATTTATCGGTTTTGGATTTGTATTGCCTAATTATTTTTCGTGGCATACTCCATTTGATAAGTTTAAGCGTGTTGAACAAAAAGCAAATAATGTAGTAGAAGGGTTTGGGACTTGAGCCGGTAAATAAAAAAGTTGTAAGATATTATTGGGTAATGTCACCTTATTAAAAAACAAATTTATGGATGGCGCTATTTTAATTCAACAAGCTTTGCAGCTTGACTTTATAGAAAGGATTCATTTGATTGATGTTTTGTGGCATAGCCTTGATTCGTCAGATCGTGAAGAAATCGATCTTGCTTGGTTGCGTGAGTCTCAAAGTCGTTTAACAGCCTATCAGTCTGGTCAGATAGAGGCAATTGATGGACAAAAGGTTTTCGCTGAGATTGAGGCGTTGCTTTAATTTATGGATATCAAGTTTTTATCTCCAGCTAGTGACGAATTGAAACTAGCGGTGGAGTTTTAGGAGAAGAGTTCTGTGGGATTGGGTTCTCGGTTCTTGAATGAGGTGAAAGCATCTATTTCGCGAATTGTCAGAAATCCGCAAGCATGGAGTCTTTTGGATGACAAAATTCGTAGATGTAGATTACAGAGATTTCCTTATGGAATTGTTTATGTGATCGAGGAAGATGCGATCGTAATTGTCTCAGTTATGCATTTACATCGTCATCCTCAGTCTTGGCAAAAGAACTTGAATGAGTAGCACAAGTTTAGATTCACAAATCCCAGTTTTTCCTTTTTCCTTTCTACTTTTTCCTTGAACCTATGACAGACGCAGAGTTGTTGGAGATCATCGCAAGAGCAGAGCGAGAGGACTGGACGGAACTCGATCTGTCGGGGAAAAGATAGTAAACAGATCGCTCAACTAAAAATCTTGTAAAATATTATTCAGTTATCGATCGAAGAGATATTTATGACAAAACGAATTACATTTGATTCTGAGGTTATGGGCGGTAAGCCTTGCATTCGAGGAATGCGGGTTACTGTGGGGATGATCGTTGGATTATTGGCTGTAGGACATTCTTTTGAGGAAATCCTGAAGGCTTATCCTTATTTAGAAAAGGAGGATATTATGGCGGCGCTATCCTATGCGGCTTGGCGTTCTGAGGAGGTAGAGGTAGCTCTAGTTTCTGCATGAAGATTTTGATTGACATGAATCTTTCTCCTGATTGGGTTGATTGGTTTGTCAGTTCAGGAATTGAAGCAATTCATTGGTCGAGGATTGGTAGCGCACAGGCTAAGGATCGTGAAATTATGGAATATGCGTTATGTAATGGATTCATAGTGTTTACGCACGATCTTGATTTTGGTGCAATTCTGGCTGCTACTCAGGCAAACGCGCCAAGTGTTTTACAGGTTCGTACTCAGGAGACTTTGGTTGATGTCATCGGTGATTTGATGATAGCGGCGATCGCGCAGTTTCGTAATGAGCTAGAAGAAGGTGCGCTGGTTTCTGTGGATATGCAGCGATCGCGAGTAAGAATTTTACCAATCGGCAGAAACTAAACCATTTCTCTAAATCCCACTTTTTCCTTGAACCTATGACAGACGCAGAATTGTTGGAGATAATCGCAAGAGCAGAGCGAGAGGGCTGGACGGAACTCGATCTGTCGGGAAATGATTTGGAGGTGTTGCCGACTGAAATTGGACGGTTGCAAAGTCTGGAAAAGTTGATTTTAGGTAAGCGGGACGATAAGAGAGAGAGAAAAGGAAATCGTTTAACTGCTATTCCTCAAGAGATTTTTCAATTAACCAATCTCAAAGAACTTCATATTTCATTCAACCAAATAACGGCGATACCAGACGCGATCGCCCAATTAGCAAATCTGACTACGCTTAACCTCGATAGCAACCAAATAACGGCGATACCAGACGCGATCGCCCAATTAGCAGATCTGACTACGCTTTCCCTCTCATACAACCCGTTACCAATCCCACCAGAGATTTTGAATGATAGAAGCAACCCTGCGGCGATTATTGGGTATTGGCAAAAACTGAAACAGGGCGAACGGAAACTGAATGAAGCGAAAGTGATATTGGTCGGACATGGGGCAGTGGGCAAAACCTCACTGGTGCGGCGGTTGATCGATCGCGACTTTAACCCCGATGAGAACAAAACCGAAGGCATTGATATTCGGCATTGGGAGGTGAAAGCGCGTGAAGAAAATGTCAGGCTGAGGGTTTGGGACTTTGGCGGACAGGAAATCATGCACGCCACCCATCAGTTCTTTTTGACCGAGCGCAGCCTCTATCTTTTAGTACTGAATGCCCGCAAAGACGAAGGCAACAACGACGTGGAATATTGGCTAAAAATCATTGAGAGCTTCGGCAAAGATGCCCCCGTCCTCGTCATTGCCAACAAAAGCGACGAACACCCGCTCAAACTCAACCGTCGCCATTTACAAGAAAAATATCCCAATATCCAAGCCTTTTTTGAAACCTCCTGCAAAGCAGGGCTAGGCATCGACGAACTTCGCAATGCGATCGTCCAACAAATCGCCGCAATGGATCACGTCTTCAATGTCCTGCCCCAGCAATGGTTTCGGATCAAAGAAAAAATCGAAAAGATCGATCGCGACCATATCTCCTATCTAGAATACGAACAACTCTGCGCCACCGAAGAGATTAGCGACAAACAGGAACGCCGCGATCTGATTCGACTCCTGCACCTACTGGGCATCGTTCTTAACTTCGCCGAAGATACTCGCCTCCAAGATACCAACGTTCTCAATCCCGAATGGGTGACAGGTGGTGTCTATCGCATCCTCAATGATAACCAGCTCAGCACCAAACACAAGGGAATGCTGAAATGGCAAGACCTCGATCGAATCCTCAAACCAAAAACTCAAGATGACCGCGACTGCTATCGAGATAACCGCGATCGACAATTCATTCTCGACATGATGCAAAAATTCGAGCTATGCTTCCCCCTCGATCCCAATTCCCCCAATCCCACCTTTCTCATCCCCGAACTCCTCGATGAAGAAGAACCCGATACAGGCACATGGGAAAACACGCTCAATTTTGAATATCACTACAAAATCCTCTTTAGCGGCATCATTTCGCGCTTCATCGTCAAAATGAATCATTGCATCTCTAAGTGCACCTATTGGCGAACGGGCGTAATTCTCGCATCCTCAGAAGGCAATCGCGCCTACATCAAAGCCGATCTCACCGATGCCAAAATTTTCATCCGCATCGATGGCAACGAACGAACGCGCCGATCTTTTCTGTTCGCCATTCGCAGCACCTTCGAGTCCATTCATAAGGACATCTCAGCACTAGAAGTCGATGAGCGCGTTCCACTCCCCGACAATCCCAAAGTAACCGTCGGCTACGAACATCTCCTCATTCTTGAAAAAAAAGGTAAAACTGACTATTTTCCTGAAGGTAGCGATCGCGATTACAATATTCGTGAATTACTTGATGGCATCGAAGACAGGAGATCGCGAGATGAACATAATCAAAAAGATGATTCTCAAGGCTATAATGATCGTCAATTATCTAAACAGTCGAACAATGTCAATAGTATGAATCCTCCAAAATTAACATCAGAACGCCAAGCATGGTTACATTCTCTTACTAAAGGAGATGCTGTCAAAATTTGGGGTGATAATGCCCGTACTCCCACGACAATAAAAGACATTATCATGGGACAGTTTATTCTAAAAACAGGAGATCATTTTCGCACTGATAATGGATATCATATGCTCCACAAGAATACATGGATTGAAAAATTACATGCATTAGAGACATTACAAAGTGATAGCAAAGAAGAAGTGCAAGAATTAGATAAAGCCAAAATCTCATCGATAAAACCCAAACGTAATCCTTGGACATCAGGATCTTTCTTTCTCTTTGCCCTTGTTGTAATCATGGCAGCGATTATCATTGCCATTAACTATGTTCCTCCATTCCTTGTGCCAGTTGTGATCATTGGCGGTATCCTCAGCTTAGGAGTAGTTGGTGCACTTCAACTCCGCAACGATGAAGGAATCAACGAACCTAACTTTATTAAGCTCATGCTCGAAACTTACAAACGTCTGCCATTCTTGAGACAAGATAAAAATAAATGAGATAATCACAAGAAATAATCGCGATCGAGTTTGCAGTTGGTTTTTATTCCGCGCTTGGTGCAAATAAATCCTACGATCTCGCATTTAAACTTGGATG
>ENA-ORBV01001785-ORBV01001785.1-microbial-mat-metagenome-genome-assembly--contig:-NODE-1785-length-47111-cov-8.464770_pt1 | contig 47111 bp, 47 predicted proteins | sample MGYA00237777_ERZ505514 | MGnify/ENA primary metagenome ERZ505514 (study PRJEB26160, sample SAMN06269048) | microbial mat metagenome | isolation source: Oligotrophic lake microbial mat | place... | reverse complement strand
TGTGTAAGCGCAGTAATGTGCTCAGCTAAGTGTTACTAATTTCCCAACAGGCTTGTTCTTAAATTTTAAGCGTATCCTTGACTCTTCGGAGTCGGGGAAGGCTTAGAATTAATTAAGTCAAGTTCTTATGAAAATCTCTATGCAGTTTTAAAAGAACTTAAGTTTAGGCTTTTAGCTTAAACAAGATCTTTAAAATACTGTTCTGTATCTAATCGCTAGAGCATCTAGTGGAATCAATTATATAATTGCTCTCCGTTAGCACTCTGGTGATCTTAGAGACGTGGCCCCACCCGTTCCCATCTCGAACACGGAAGTGAAACATGTCATCGCCGATGGTAGTGGGACGATAGGTCCTGTGAGAGTAGGTCGTTGCCAGTATCTTTGACCCCGGTTTGCGAAAGCAATCCGGGGTCTTTTTTTTATTTGTTAATGTCGGGCTGGTAAAGTCCAACGGTCTTGCTGGTTTTATGTTGAGGAGATGCAGATGAGGTAGTCAAGGGTGTGTCGAAGTTATACCAATTCTCGGGAATTGATTATTGCCCGAATTTGCGACAGTAAAATTTGAGCGGTAATGTCCCGCAGAATCCAACTAACGTGAACTCATGGGAATTTAATGGCTGAATGTAGGTTTAAACAATTGCTAATTGTCACTAGTGAAAATGCAAAAACCAAGTCTATGTTGCGAAAAACATTATGTATTCGTAGAGTATTTCGCTGCGTAATTTTTGAGGCGGTGCAAAAAATGCCACTGTTCCATCAACCCGATAGCAAATGGATCTAAGTAAGCTGGAGTAGTCTTATTAACAGCTGGTTAATTTTTACTATCACTTTTTTGTGTCAAGGGGATACTTCTATGTTAGACTGGTTAGGGGTATAAAGAACCATGATTTATAAATTACGCCATCTTAGTTCAGGAGTTCCCTATCTAGTCAGGCCAGGTAAAAATGTGATTGGTAGGAGTTCTGAGGCTGATATCCAAATAGATGATGAATCTATTAGCCGTCGTCACGCTCAGATTGAAAATAATGGCACAATACTATTTTTACGTGATCTGGGCTCTACCAACGGCACTTTCCTCTCAGAGCAATTTGTTTCTGCTCCTGTAATGGTTGAGGTGGGCTCATTGATTCAAATAGGCGAAGTTAACTTTAGGTTAGACCCGGAGAGCGGTGAGCAGGAACCAAATCCACCAGTGGTTTCATGGCAAAGCTATCAGCGAGCCACCAATAAAGTGCCGAAATATCAGCTTCCTCCAGGAGAAGAGTTTCCGAAAGCGAAGAGCCCTGCCACAGCCAATACTGCCTGGGGTCCTGTTGTATCACTCCCACAAAGAAGAGAAAATCTTGTGCCCACTAATGTGGGTGATGGAATGAAGGATGCGAACAGAATCGCAGGGCTCAAAGTTATGCAGGATAGTTCGGCTACTTCATGGGTTTATATCAGTTCTGCCTTTTGTGCAGGTATCGTCTTAGGACTTATTATAGGCCTAGTTTTAGCTAAGTTTCTTTTTATGAAGTAAAGCCTTCGAATGGGAGCAGCGTCTTTGACAAGTTGGGTTCAACGACTACGTTGATTTATGAAAATAGTCTATTATGGCCATTCTTGTTTTTCCGTCCAGCTCTCAGGTAAAACGCTGCTAGTGGATCCATTTATTAGCCCTAACCCATTGGCGGCACATATAGATTTAAATACCATTAAGGCAGACTTTATTTTAGTAAGTCATGGTCATGAAGATCACATTGCGGATTGTGTGACGATAGCTAAGAGAACCCAAGCTGTCGTTATTTCTAATTGGGAAATCTGTGGGTGGCTGTCAAAACAAGGTATAGCAAATACCAATGCCATGAATATCGGCGGTCAGTGCGAGATGCCCTTTGGCTCTCTAACCATGGTAAATGCAGTGCACTCAAGCAGTTTTCCTGATGGGAGTTACGCGGGTAACCCAAACGGCTTTGTCGTTCGTTCCAGCCAAGGCGCATTTTACTATTCGGGAGATACAGCTCTGACGATGGATATGCAGCTGCTAAAGAGGTTAGGGCCTTTATCTTTTGCCGCATTATGTATCGGAGATCTTTTCACGATGGGGGCAGTTGATGCCGCAACCGCAGCAGAATGGGTGGGAGCCAAGAAGGTGTTGGGGTTGCATTATGACACCTTTCCACCGATTAAGTTGGATAAAACTATGGCGCGAGCTGAATTTGAAAAATTAGGTATTGAGCTGCATTTGCCAAGCGTCGGTCAAGAAATAGAACTTTAAAAACTATGATAAATACGGATAAAAAAAAGGTGGTTAGCTCTGCTTATTTCGGTGGCGGTTGCTTCTGGTGCTTAGAGGCGCAGTTTAATTTACTAACTGGAGTAGTTTCTGTAGTTTCTGGGTATGCAGGTGGCCTTAAGCCGCACCCCACGTATGAGTCCGTGTGCAGTGGTGAAAGCGGACATGCAGAAATTGTGCGAATAGACTATGATCCCGAAGTGATTAGTTATAAAGATTTGTTACATGAGTTTTTTGCCATGCACGACCCAACAACGCTCAACCGTCAAGGGCATGACGTAGGCACTCAATATCGCTCGGTCATTTATTACACAACAGAAGAAGAAATGAGGCTAGCTCTACTAGGTGTGGAGGAGATGCAACTGCAGTATCTAAGTAAGATCGTGACAGAAGTTACAAAACTTCAAGAATTTTTCCCGGCGGAAGCGTATCATCAAAATTACTACACAACAAATCCAAGCAATGGTTATTGTCAGACGGTGATTCGACCTAAAGTTGAAAAACTAAAAACAAAACTAGAAAGAGCGTAAGAGCTGTAGGTTCAGCCTAAAATGAAAGTCGGTGTGGAGCGATCCGGATAGGTGCGGTGAATCCTAACATGGGTGATTCCCATTTCTTTAAACTTACGTTGCAGGGCGGCCTCGGCCAGTTCGTGGGTATTACAATCGCCACTGAGATGGCCTAAGAAAATGTCAGTCAGCTGTTCCGTAACTAGGAGGCCAGCAACTTCCGCTGCCGCTTCATTAGAAAGATGACCGTGACGGGCCAAGATGCGCTGTTTAATCGACCAAGGGCGTTTAGTATCAGCCTTTAATAATTCCAAATCATGATTCGCTTCGAGCACTAAGAGGTTTGCCCTACGGATGCGCTCCACCACGAGTTTAGTGGCGTAGCCTAAGTCAGTCAGGAAACCTATGGTGTGGGTGGCGTTAGAAAAAGTATAGCCGACAGGCTCGTAGGCATCGTGAGGCACCGGAAAGGTTACTACGTGTAGGGAACCTAAATCAAATGAGCTGCCCGTCTCGAATAACTTCCAATTGGCATAAGCCCCTAATTCACCTTGTAGGCAAGTAGCGGTTACTTGATTAGAGTAAACGGGGATATTTTTTCGACGTGCTAAAACTGGCAGTCCCAGAGTATGGTCTGAGTGTTCGTGGGTGAGGAATATCCCCTGAATATCCTCAACCGTGCGCCCTAAACTAAGTAATCGATCTGCAATTTTTTTACCGCTCAAACCTGCATCGACTAAGTAAGCCGCCTCATCAATCTCCAAGAGCGCACAATTACCGCTGCTGCCGCTAGCTAGAATACTGAGTTTAAAGGTGGAGAGAGGAGTCATGAAATTAGTATTTTAAATATGGCATAGTTCATGCTTGATAAGAAAAGGTTTTAGCGATATTTTCATAAGTCATGGCAGGGTTCGGACTTCAACAAAATATCAGCCTATCGCAGACACTGTCACCTCAAATGCAGCAGTCTCTGCATTTTCTGCAAGCTCCCATTATGGAGCTTAAATCTCTTCTTCAACAGGAAATGCAGACGAACCCCGTCTTAGAGGAAAAAATCACGGAGCCTGAGCAGGATGAGGATGATGAATGGGCCTCTGAGGTGGCCGATATCCAACAACAAGGTGAGGAATGGAAGGAATACTTCGCACAAACTAATCGAAGTGGATTCTCCACGGAGGAAGCTCAAAAGAAACGAGATTTTCTGTTTGAATCCATGATCGAACAAGAAAGCTTAACGGATCATTTGATCTCGCAGCTACTCCTCATCACCTCCTCGGAAGCCATCCAGAAAGCTGGGGAAGAAATTATCGGTAGCTTAGACCATGACGGATTTTTTAAGTCTTCACTGGAGGAAATTCAAATTTCCACAGGCGTTTCCGCTTCATCTGTTAAGGCAGCACTAGAGCTTATTCAAACGTTCCATCCCCCAGGCATTGCGGCGCGAGATCTCGGGGAAGCTTTGTTGATTCAACTTCGGCAGCGTGGCCGAGGTGAAGGACTAGAAGCGCAGCTGGTGTCCGAAGAGTTAGATCGTATGGGACGTAAACGCTATGCCGAGCTGGCTCGTAAGTATAAAGTAGCAATTGATCGTATAACGGAAGCTGCGACATACATCGGGCAACTTCAACCCCGCCCAGGTGCTGCCTTTTCTCCAGACGAAGTGCAAAACGTGGTGCAGCCTGAAGCCAGCTTTGTCCGTATTCATGATAAATGGACGGTTAGCTTAAATGAAGATCCTGTGCCACGTTTGAAAATCAGTGACACTTATAAAGATCTTCTTGGGCAATCTCTTTCCGATAAGTCACTGAAAGAATACTTGCGTGAAAGAATCAAAACGGGAAAATTTCTTATTAAGTGCCTTCACCAACGCCAACAAACCATCGAAAATATTTTAAAAGAGGTAGCAAAGCGGCAGACAGAATTTCTAGATCATGGCACGAGCCAATTAAAGCCGCTAACGATGAGCCAGATAGCAGATGCGGTCGGTGTTCACGAAACTACGGTTAGTCGAGCCGTCGCCAATAAATACATCCAGACGCCTTGGGGTGTGTTACCGATGAAATATTTTTTTACCTCGGGGTATAAGACCAGTGAAGGTGAGTCCATGTCGAATACGAGTATCAAAGAAAGCATTGCAGATCTTGTGAGCCGGGAAGATGCCAATAAGCCTTTGTCTGATTCGGATATTGTCGGAGTTTTAAAAGATCGCGGCATAGATCTGGCGCGTCGCACTGTGGCTAAATATCGCGCAGAGCTTAACATACTCCCATCCAATTTACGTCGCAGCGCATAGGCTGTGGCTGGGTTATTAATTGCTGCTGTGTTTTAAGACAAAACCAGTTGAATAAAGTAAATCTAAAAACAGTTTTATCGTTTGTGCAACACGCATAAGCAACGCGTGAACAGTTAATTTTTAAGCAAACACAGAGATGGACGAAGAAAAAATGTAAAAATATTTTCTTAAATTTTTTTTGTAAAAGTATAAACAACTAATGATGACTAGTTTCAATGTATTAAATCTTAGTAGCGCGTGGCCACCCGCATTAATTCTGCCTAGACCATGAAAAAGATAACCATTTAAGACTTGCTATAATCATACACTTTTTAAAACTATTTATACAAGAGGGTTCTTTAGTGTAAAAACTCTATCATGAAATCGTAAAAAGAGTTTGACGCCTATGTAAACTAATCGTAATCACTATCTATGTTAAACATGAATTGTATTTGAAAGTGTTTGGCAAATAATTAATGAGAGGGGGTGATTTAATCATGGCCGTTAAGAAAAAAGTAGTTAAGAAAGTAGTTAAAAAAGTAGTTAAGAAAGTTGTCAAGAAGGCAGCCCCCAAGAAGAAAGTTGCTAAGAAGAAATAAGTATTAGCACATCTAGCTTTGAAGGCGGAGAGTTCACTCTCCGCCTTCTTTTCGTACAGGCTTAAACGGAGCTGAACAAAAAGGTTTCGATTAAAGCAAGAAGTTTCTCTGGAATTTCTTGACCCTATTCAGAGTAGGGCGTAACCTGAGGCACACAACATGTTGTATGCGATGCCCAAAATGTAACTCGGTTGAAGATAAAGTCATCGATTCGCGACCTTGGAAAGACGGTGCCGTTATTCGCCGCCGTCGTGAGTGTCTGAGCTGCAACTATAGGTTCACGACTTACGAACAAATTGAGCGTGAAGACCTGCGCGTCATCAAGAGAGACGGACGCTACGAGCCCTTTGAACGGAAGAAGTTGCTCGGAGGTTTGTTGAAGGCTTGTGAGAAAAGGCATGTAAGTAGAGAGTCTATCGAAGAGGCTACGGATAAGATTATTGATGAGTTAGAAAAAAAATTTGAAGGTGAAATTCCTACAGTAGAAATTGGTGAAGCTCTTATGCGGAAGTTGCGCCAACTAGATGAGGTGGCCTACGTTCGCTTCGCTTCGGTTTATCGTAAATTTAAAGATATTAATGAATTTGTGAATGAAGTCCAAAACCTGCAGCCCTAAGCTTTAATCATGATCGCACTGCCTCAAAACCTACCTTTAGTTGAATGGCAAAATCGCCGCAATGTGCCTTTATCAGAGGGTTGGTTAGCTGAGTCAATCCAGATTTCGGCTGACAAGGCAGGTGTGGGAACGTGGCACGGAACAGACGATGTGGCTAAAGCGATTATCTATTATTTACAGTCCGAGTTTGGAGGAACTTTGATTACTCCTGAGCAGTTGCAAGGTTTAATTAAGAAATCGCTTCGCAGCATTGGGTATCCAGAAGTTGCTAGATCGCTAAAAATAGTAGCTCCCCGAGTCAGCATCCATCTTAACGAAATGGCCATGAAGTCACAGCATGAGATACTTTTCTTCCAACTTCTACATGACCGCTTAGACGAGGCTAGGAGTGTGCATGTAAGTGGAGTGAGGCTGGAGGGCTTACGGAGTTGCGTGAAGACCTTGGGTAATGTCATGCGTTGGCAAGGGAGCTGTGAAGAATTGAGTGATGAAATCGTGACGTTCACGAGGAGCCACATGCTGAAGTGGGGTCGGCACCCTGTAGAACTTCTCATTCATTGAGTCCCACTGGAGCTTCCGTGATTTATGAGTAAAACTCTTTTTGAAAAAATAATCAGCCGAGAAATTCCCGCTCAAATAGTTTTAGAAACAGAGCGCATCTGTGCCTTTCACGACATTCAACCCGAGGCACCCGTTCATGTTTTAGTAGTCCCTAAAGTTGCTTTTGCTCGTCTAGCTTTAGTGCCAGAGGCGCAAGCTTTGTTATTAGGAGAACTGTTGCTGGGAGCACAGCAAGTGGCGAAACTCTTGGGAATAGAGGAGACGGGGTATCGACTTGTAATCAACAACGGAGCAGACGGTGGCGAAAGCGTGCCGCATCTGCATGTGCATCTTTTAGGTGGCCGTAAATTGAAATGGCCACCTGGCTAAGTTTGAGCCTTTAGTCCTAAAAAGTATTACCCGAGGCGGGACTCGAACCCGCACGCTCCTTTCGAAACTCAGGATTTTAAGTCCTGTATGTCTGCCATTCCATCACTCGGGCGGAAAGTGTGAATATACGTGGATAGCTCAAGAAGGAAAAGCGAATTTATCACGGTCTTGAAAAATAATTAAGCGTAATGGCTTGAGCAAGCCCGAGGGACTCCTCTATTTCAAGGCTTTAATCAGAGGTGTTTCTTCTTCATTATGTAACTTGAGAACAATATGAAACGCTTTTTTCTACGTCTTGATGTCTCGTTGCTTTGGATTCTGGCGGTTATCTTATGCGCTTGGGCGGCTCCCTCCCTCGGCTCTAAAGAGGGAGTGCTCCCCATTTCCTTACTGATTAAAATAGGGATTTTTTGGATTTTCTTTTCCCAAGGAGTGAACTTAGGGTGGCGCGATTTTTGGTCAGGTCTAGGGGAATGGCGGGTTCATCTCTTCATTCAACTTTTTTCTTTTGTCCTGATGCCTCTGTCGGTTTTGGCTCTGGTTTATTATGGTTTAATGCGAGGTGATTTTTTTCCCGCAAGCATTGGGTTGGGCTTGTTATTCTTAGCCATCTTACCCACGACGATTTCAACATCCGCGCTTATGGCAGAACGAGCTGGCGGAGATGTGGCTACAGTTAGTTGGAATATTCTCTTCTCTAACGTGCTAGGCATTTTTCTAGTTCCTCTGGGCACCGCATGGCTTCTACAAAGTAATGCTGGGGCCATTGTGCCGCATGGCGCAATGTTTCTAAATCTTTGCGGGCAGCTGGTTTTACCGATGCTGATGGGCATGTTGCTGCAAAGATGGTTGCAAGATGCGTGGGTGCGCTGGCGTAGCCTTATACGGCAGATCAATATGTTTTTTATTTATCTCATAGTATATGCTGCGTTATGTGATGGGTTAGTTTCTGGCAGTTGGCAGAGTTTGGGCCTGAATGGTTCGTTCCTCTTAGGACTCATGGTTCTAGGACTACTTGTGTTCTGGCATGGCCTAGCGTGGCTTATAACAGGATGGATGGGCTTTAAGGAAAATTTACGAATCGCCGCAGTCTTTACCGCAGCGCAGAAAACATTAGCGGCGGGTGTTCCCATGGCGGGGGTTGTATTTTTAGCTTTTGAAAAGGCTGGTGAAACACTTCCTCCCTTATCGCTTTTTCTGCTACCGCTACTAATGTACCATCCTATGCAATTAATTTTAGGTGCGGTCCTCGTGCAAAAAATGAAAAAGTCCCATTCCCACGCATGAGCTTTCCCATCCCCGATGAATTAATGAGGAATAAGTTTCTGTCGCAGTTTCTCGATGGTGCGCAGAATGCTACATCTTTAGGATGGGAGAAACTCCCTGCCACCGCGCAGGCTTACCTGCTAGCAGCATTGAAGACTAAAGATCCTCGTAGGGCGCGGGTTGTCCTTTTTTCAGACGCAAGGCATCAAGAAGAGTTAGCCTCAGATTGTCAGGCTTGGGGTTTAGATGTTTTGGTTTATCCAGAAGTGGAGGTTGTCGATGTACAACTCCTACCAGATCCAGATTTATTAGCTGAAAAATTAGGCATTCTTCATCAGTTAATGGAAAATCCGAGTTCACTACTACTCATAACGGAAAAAGCCTGGAGCCAAGCGGTGCCTCTGCCTGAGGTGATGAAGTCTAACCGACTGCGCTTTAAGTTAGGGGACACCGTCCCGATGGGATCCATCTTACAGCAACTGGAGCAGGCGGGATATGTTTTGGAGGCCTTAGCCTCCCAACGTGGACAGATGGCGCGAAGGGGAGGGATTCTGGATGTATTCTCTTGGCATCTAGCTTACCCCGTGCGGATCGAGTGGTTCGGTGACGAGGTGGAATCCATTCGCGAGTTCGATCCGGGTGAGCAGATATCAGTTAGAAATTTAGAGAGCATCGAGATTCTACTTTCGGGCATGGCCGCCCTAGGTCAGGGCCAGGAAACGCTAATCACGGAGTATTTTCAGGAAGGCTATCAACTCATTCTAGCAAACTCTGCGAAAGATGATGAGGAGCCAGTTGCGGAAAAAATTGGAGAAGAATCAGATTTTTCGCTGCACGAGTTTTTGCATTCGTTGCATCGTGATCCTGTTCTACAAGAAAACCGCAAACGCTTACTGGTTAATAATCTGGAAGACTGGGTGGATGGAGAATGGAAGGTGTGGCTCTCATGTAATAATGAGGGGGAGGAGCAGCGTTTTCGCGAGTGGTTTATTTCAGAGTCAGGCTTAACGCAAGTAAGAGCACAGGAAATTATAGACGCAGTGCAGTTTTATCGTTCTGCCTTGTTGAAGGGATTCACCTGGGCGCAGGCTCGTCTGGTTGTGTTGACGGATGCGGAGATTTTTGGACGTTACCAAACGTTACGTAACCTACGACGTTTAGACCGGATCGGAACGATGCGACTAAAGCAGCAAGGGGTGGACTTTAGCGAATTTGCAGATGGGGACTATGTGGTGCATCTAGAGTATGGCATCGCCCTGTATTGTGGGATGCAGGAAATCCCAGATGATGAAGGTGGTCAAGGGATGAGACAGGTTTTAGTCCTAGAGTTCTCTGGGCAGGCCAAGTTATTTGTTCCCTTAGAGCAAGCTTACTTAATTTCAAAATACATCGGAGTGGGGAAACGGAATCCGACTTTAGATACGCTGGGTGGAAGTCGTTGGGATAAGGCGAAAAAGCAAGCGGAGCAGGCGGTGGCGGATTATGCGACGAAGTTGTTAAATATCCATGCCGAGCGGGAGACTTTAGAGGGGTTCTCGTGCCCGCCAGATACAGCATGGCAAAAGGAATTTGAAGAGGCCTTTCTTTATGAAGAGACGGAGGATCAGCTCAAGGCCATCACCGATGCCAAAATGGATATGGAATCCGCTCGACCCATGGATCGTTTAATCTGTGGCGATGTGGGCTTCGGGAAAACGGAGGTGGCTATCCGTGCTATTTTTAAAGCGGTCATGAGTGGTAAGCAGGTGGCCTTCCTTGCACCGACCACGGTTTTAGCGCAACAGCATTTTAATACGTTGAAAGAGCGTTTTGCGGATTATCCGATTCAGGTGGGTATGATGAGTCGCTTTGTTCGTCCCAAGGATCAAAAGGAAACGATGCGTAGGTTGGCTCTCGGTGAGGTGGATGTGGCCGTGGGGACGCATCGAGTTATTTCGGCAGATGTTCAGTTTAAAGATTTAGGTTTGGTGGTGATTGATGAGGAGCAGAGGTTCGGAGTGAAGCAGAAGGAAAAATTTAAAGAACGTTTTCGCTTGGTCGATGTGTTGACGCTATCAGCCACGCCGATTCCCCGGACTCTGTATCTCTCGCTCATGGGCGCACGGGACATGAGTGTGATCGATACACCGCCGAAGAGCCGCTTGCCCGTAGAGACAGTCGTGACCTCGTATGACGAGCGCATGGTGCGGGCGGCCATCGAGCGAGAGATCAAGCGTGGGGGGCAAGTCTTTTATTTGCACAACCGCATTCAAACAATCGAGCAAGTGGTGGGTCGGCTGCAATTTTTGGTGCCAGAAGCTAAGATTGATTACGGGCATGGCCAGATGGAGGAGAATCAATTGGAAGAGGTGATGCTACGATTTGTGCAAGGAACAACGGATATTCTAGTATCAACCACCATTATTGAAAGCGGGATTGATATTCCGAATGCGAATACCATCATTATCGACCGAGCGGATCGCTTCGGCTTAGCAGATTTATACCAACTACGTGGACGTGTAGGACGCGGGGGGAATCGCGCCTATGCCATGCTTTTATTGCCTCGTGATTTAATGGGTGGAGATGCGGGTAAAAGGGTCCGGGCAATCAAGCAATATTCAGATTTAGGCGCGGGCTTTAAGATAGCTATGCGTGACTTAGAGATTCGGGGGGCGGGTAACTTATTAGGCACGGCGCAGAGTGGTCAGATCATAGCAGTGGGTTTTGAATTGTATTGTCGGCTTTTGAAAAAAGCTGTTGGAGTCATGAAAGGGGACTCGAACCCGCAATTGGTGGAGACACGCATGAGGCTAGACTTCCTCAGTATCGGAGAATCTGGGGTGGCAGTCGGCGTGAGTGCGGCCTTTATTCCTGTGGATTATATGTCGGAGATCGAATGGCGCATTACGGCATATCGGGAATTAGCGGAGTTACAGAGCCGCAGCGAGTGGGATAAATTAAGGAAGCGGTGGAAGGACCGTTTTGGACCTTGGCCAGATTCCGTAGAGCTTCTCTTAATATATAACCGTGCTAGGATTGAAGCGTCCTTAGTGAAGCTATCCAGTATTGAAACCAAAGCGGATAAACTCATACTGACACGCAACGGGGATTATGTCATGATCGGAGGGCGTTTCCCAAGATTGACTAAATCAAAGACTAAAGACAAACTGATCGAGATCGAGAAATGGATTTTATCGTTAAAAAGTTAATATTACTTAGTGCCGCTTGCCTGTTGTTTATGGACATCCCATCGACTCAGGCTCAAATCGTTGATGGCGTGGCGGCCGTAGTGAATGATAAAGTCATCACCTTTTCCCAAGTGCGGAAAGAAGTCGATCCCATCGAAGCCCAGTATCGTGAGCTTTACTCGGGCATAGAGCTCGTGGAGAAAGTAAAAGAAGCGCGCCTTAATTCGTTAAAGTCTTTAATCGAACGCGAGTTGATTATTCAGGAATTTACCACGAAGGGGTTATTCATCCCAGATAACATCATTGAAGAGCGCGTAAGAAAAATCACCGCAGATAATTACGAAGGAGATCGCCGCGCCCTGGTTCGCACGCTCCAAGCGCAAGGTGTCTCGGTTTCGCAATTTAAAGAGCAGCTCCGCAACCAGATCATCATTCAGGCCATGCGCTCCCGCAATGTATCCTCCGCTGTGATCGTTTCCCCTTATCAGATTGAGCAATATTATCAGGACAACGTCCGTCAATTTGTCCGACCTGATGAGACGAAACTTAGGGTGATTTATATGAAGAAGTCTCTCTTTAAAGAGCGCCGTATGGGAGCTGATGGCAAAGAGGAAGAATATGATCCGCAACGTTCGGTTATTGAGGAAATTTTGCAAAAAATAAAATCAGGCTCAGATTTCGCAAGCTTAGCGAAGGGTTATTCCGAAGGCACGCAAAAGTCGGACGGTGGAAATCTCGGCTGGGTGTCAGAGTCCACCCTACGTCCAGAACTTGCTAAAGTTGCCTTTAAGTTACGGCCAGGACAAAACAGTGGCGTGGTAGAAACGGCAGATGGTTTCCACCTCCTTATGGTCGAAGATCGACGTAGAGCCACCGTCATTCCAATGGTAGAAGTGCGTGAGCGGATCGAGAGCACTTTATTGCAGCAAGAAAAAGAACGGCTTCAGCAAGAGTGGTTGGATGGTCTGCGCTCGAAAGCGTTTATAAAGATGTTTTTCTAAGGCCACGTCCTTTGCCTAAAATTCCACATCCTAGTAAGCCTCTCGTCATCGGTATCACTCTCGGTGAGCCTGCGGGCATCGGCGCAGAAGTGGTGCAGGCAGCCCTAGCACGCTGTGCCCGAAATTTCCCAGACGTTAACTTCCACATCCTTGGAAGTTCTTCAGGCAGCACACTAGGTCGGTTAACCAAAAAATCAGGGCAACTTGCATTAGAGGCTTTAGAGGAATCCGTGCGGCTTCTTAAAAGCGGAGCGATTCATGCAGTAGTGAATGCCCCTGTTCATAAGGCGAATTTAAAGAAAGTGGGCTTCAAGTTTCCAGGTCAAACGGAATTCTACGCCCACGCCTTTGGACTTAAGCCAGAAGGCGTCACGATGATGATGGTTTCCAGAAAGCTCAACGTGGCTCTACTCAGCACGCACTGTTCGTTGAAGGAGGCGATCCGACGCATCACGGTTGAGGGGATTGTTACGCACGCTGGTCGATTAATTGAAATGCTAAAAGTGCGGGGCTATAAAAAGCCCAAGATTGCGATTTGTGGTTTAAATCCACATGCTGGCGAGCAAGGACTTTTCGGAAATGAAGAATTGACCAAAGTGCAACCAGCCATTGCACAACTTAAAAAACGTGGGGATGCCGTGATCTCTGGGCCGCATTCGCCCGATGGAGTATTCGCTGCAGCGGTGAGCGGGAATTATGACGGGGTTTTTTGTTTGTATCATGACCAAGGGCTAATTCCCTTTAAATTGGTGGCTTTTGATGAAGGGGTAAACCTTACTTGGGGGCTGCCCTTTATCCGAGTGTCACCTGATCATGGAACCGCTCTGGATCTAGCAGGCAAAGGCCTAGCCTCTAGCTTGAGTATGGAAAGTGCTCTCGTAATGGCGGTGCAATTAAGTAGAAAAAGTAAGTCTTAGAAGTTACAGATTATGGATTCTCCCTTCTCAACCGATTCTGAGCACATAGCTGAGTTGCGTCGGCGTATGCCAGAGAGGGGTTTATTTGCGGATAAGGAATGGTTAACTTCACCCTCGGCATTTCCGCTGTCAAAAGAACAGGTTGATTACTTAGAAAAATTGGGACCACGGCTTTTAGCCTTTTTAAAAGCATGTAATTTATTTTATGGGCAAAGTCGCAAGGGAAAATTACCTGCTTACATTCACGAATGGTTAGATGCGGGGAAGCCCGTAGATTTATTAAACTTAGCAAATAATCCAGCTTTGAAAAATGAGCTGCCGCAGGTTATACGTCCAGATTTGCTCATTACGGATAAAGGGTTTGCCTTGTCAGAAATCGATTCCATCCCCGGTGGAATTGGGTTGACTGCGTGGTTAAATGAAAGTTATGCGGCACTAGGTCAAGACGTGATCGGCGGTGCTCACGGCATGAAAGAGGCCGCACAGCGTTTGTTGGGAGATGGGGAAGTCGTCATTGCCGAAGAAGGACTCACCTACCGTCCAGAATTTGAATGGCTTTTTGGTGCCGAGCGAGTGAAGGCGGCAGAGAGTTATTTCTTCGGGGAGAAAAAGGTTTATCGTTTTTTTGAAGCTTTCGATTGGCCTGCGCTCACATCCATTCGTCAAAGCTATGACGTAAGTAAAGTGATGACCCCGCCTCTCAAGCCTTTCTTGGAAGAGAAGCTTTGGCTGGCTCTCTATTGGTTGAAGCCTCTGCGGGAAGCGTGGCGACGGGAGTTGGGAGATCGTTATGATCGAGATTTTCAGGACTTAATTCCTTACAGTTGGGTTTTAAATCCCGAGGCCCTACCGCCTACGGCAGTCTTGCCGCAGCTTAATGCGCACTCGTGGTCTGAAGTGGCTGCCTTCTCACAGAAAGAGCGGGATCTTATTGTAAAAATATCAGGATTTTCAGATCAAGCATGGGGCTCGCGTGGAGTCAGCTTAGGTTCCGACATGAGCACGGTGGAGTGGAAGGAAAAAATCGAACAAGCTCTGGCTGGCTTCACTAAGTCACCTTTTATTATGCAGCGTTATGAGAAGCCAGCTTTAGTTCAGCATAGTGTTTGGGATGAGCAGCGCAGAGAAATTCAGATGCGTTCGTGGCGAGTGCGGCTTTGCCCGTATTATTTTGTGGAGGATGAGGAGGCTAAATTAAAAGGCGTCCTAGCTACACTTTGTCCTGCTGATAAAAAACTTATCCATGGAATGAAAGACGCCGTCATAATCCCGTGCTGCAGGGAACAGGGTGGTCGGGTTGCAGTTTAAGTTAAGCTAGACCCCACGCGCCGCCGCCCTGCCTAAGCTGCAATCTTACGTTTTTTGCTGCCCATTTTGAGGTTTAAACACTCTACTGAGAGCGAAAAGAACATAGCAAAATAAATGTAACCCTTCGGGACATGATGTCCTAGGCCTTCAGCCACCAGCAAGAAACCAATTAGCAAAAGGAAGCTTAAGGCCAGTATTTTTATTGTCGGATGCTTATTGACGAACTCGCTAATATACACAGAAAAAATGAGCATAAAGATCATGGCTAAAATCAATGCTGTAATCATGACCCATAATTCAATAGCTATACCCACCGCCGTGATAACGGAATCCAAGGAAAAAACCACATCTAAAATCAAAATTTGTATAATTATGTGGGAAAACTTTGCAACCACTTTTACCTTTGGAGCTTCGGTAGAACCTTCTATTTTCTGGTGAATTTCGTGGGTGCTTTTATGTAAAAAAAAGACCGCCGCAGAGTAAGACCATGTCGCGGCCAGTCACTGCATGTCCAAAAATGGAGAAAAGCTCAGAGTTTAAGTGAGCCAACCAAGCAATGCCGGCGAGTAGGGCGATACGTATAATAAGAGCTAAAGATAGGCCAAGCTCACGAGCTTTCTCTCGCTGGTCTTCAGGCAGCTTACCCGCAAGAATCGAAATAAAAACAACATTATCGATTCCTAAGATAATTTCCATAAAGGTTAAGGTGAGTAGGCTTAACCAAATTTATGGAGCACTGAGCAATTCCATGAAAGCTAGTTAGAACATCCACCGCCTTTCGCCAATGATTCGGTAGGATCTAAAGTAAAAGAAAAATGAATTGGAATATGAATTGCAATGGAGTAGCCTAATTTAGGTTCCCATGTTTACTACGTTAAAAACAATGACGGCATTGATCTTGGGTCTTACGATCTTGGTTCCTGCTTGTTGCTGTAATGCGATGGCTGAACAAGCCGCTCATACGAAACATGTTTCAAGCTGTTGCGGCAAAAAAAATGAACCTACTTCAAAAAAGTGTCCAGGTGGTGGTGCTTGTTTTTTAAAAAAAGCTGTGGGGACGATTGATAAAATAGCTAAATCGGCTTTGGTGGTAGAAAGTTTTGAATTAACAGCATTTTTAGGAGACAGTAATCTCTTATATAATCCTAAAAAGATTTTTAATAAGTTTTTATTTAAAGTTGCCGTGGACGAGCCAGGTTCAAGGCCTGAGCGTTATATTCTGTTTTGTTCGTTAGTGTGTTGATCGTAGTGGTTGAGTCTCTCGCAGGGCTTTTATTACCAGCTCTGTTCTCATTAACCCGTAGGATTTTAGCGTAATCGCACGTGTTCCTAAAGTCTTCCATCAACACAAACTAATTAACGAACAAATAAAATGAAAAAATTAAATAGTATAGTATCTCTTAGTATTATAGCCGCATTCTTGGGCACCATGCCCTTACAAGCTGGAGGTAAGGGTGCTATATGCACCACCCACAAGCATCAAAAAATGGCTCATGCAACGGACAAGGGTGAGCGTCATTACACGTGGTGTAGATAATGGAGCCGAGAGTATGGCTAGGTCATGCAGACATTCCAGACTTCGTCACGCTTTAGTAAAATGATTCATTATTTTCATCTTCTGATAGCGAGTATTCTCGTGGCCTACCCTCTTGCGTTTGCCAAAGCGGAGCAGGGTCCTTGGGAGTCGTGGCTGACAACTTCGATCAGCCAACGCTTGGACTATGGCCTAGAGTTAGGATTGGAAAGTGAGTTGAGACTGTCAGCTCAAGACCCTCTGTGGTCAAGGCTGGAGCTAATTCCCCAACTTACATGGCATTACTCCCCGCGTTATGATTTCGGCTTAGGATATGAAAACAATTTAAGTGAGCTGGCGTCTGGTGAAATACGGGTGGGGCATGAGGGATTCGCCTTTGGCACGGTGAAAATTCCCTTCGCTTTTTGGAAATTGGAAAGTCGGCAGCGTTTTCAGTTCGGAGCCATGGAAGGCGAGGAGTCGGGAGTTTTTAGGCATCAGGTGAGGCTTTCTTATGAGCGATTCAGGCTAAGGCCTTTTATGGGTAATGAGGCTTTTGTAGATTTATTAAATGGAGAGTTATCGGAAAATCGGGCTCGGGTTGGTGTGCGCTATTCGGTGAATCCTCATGCCCAAGTGGAGCTGTATGGGATGCGGATAGATCGTTGGGAAGTGACAGGTGCCCATGAATGGGCTCCTGTGGTTGGAGCGGGAATAATGTGGGAATTTTAATTATGAAAAATAAAAATCTAGTTTTACGGTCGTTACACATAGTGAGCCTTCTCGTGCTGGGCGGCTTGCTGTTTAGTAGCTGCGCTCAGAAAGAGGAAGCATCTAAGGTGCAGACTAAACAAATGTGGATTAGTCCAATGCACCCTTGGATAAAGTCGGATAAGCCAGGCCCTTGCCCGATATGCGGGATGGCCTTAGTTCCGATGGAGCAGTATGAGGCTAAGCAAAAAGCGAAAGGAGAAAGCTCCGTAGAACAAGAAACAAAACGTGTTATGCTAAGTGAGGCGAAGGAATCTGTGGCTAGTATAAAAATCGCAGTGGCGGAAGAGCGTCAACTTGATAGCACGTTGGAAGCTTTTGGCTCGATCAATTATATCCAGGATAAGCACCGTGATGTGACTTGGTATTACGACCTGAAAATTGAGCAAGTATTAATTAGCTATAACACGACGGAAGTTCAGGCGGGGCAGCCAATCTTGAAGGTATTCTCAGATGCCGCCGTGGCGGAACAAGAAGGGTATTTACAAGTTTTGCGAGAACGTTGGCTGAGCACCTTTTACGAGAGGAAACTCATGGATGCAAGGCTGGCGGCAAGCCGCTCCCTCTTAGAGCGTATTGGCATGACGGAGCAGGATTTAAAGCAATTGGTAAAAGATAAGGAAATTCAAACAAGTTTTATTATTCGTTCTCCTATTACGGGATCACTGGTTAACGATCTACCGCATTCGGGCGAATGGGTGGAAAAAAATAAACCTTTGTTTCATGTAGTTCCTTTAGATCGGGTGTGGTTTGAGGCGGATTTCTACGAGAAAGATTTAGCCTTACTTAAACTAGGACAGAAGGGTTTGGTGAAGACCCAAGCTTATCCAGACTTGGTTTCTGAGGCAACACTGGTTTACTTGGACCGTAGAATTAACCCAGAAAATAGAACATTGCGGGTTCGCTTTGAGTTGGAAAATAAGGGATTAAAATACGTGCCGAATCTCGCAGGGACAGTAAAGGTCTCTTTAGGCAACTTACCGCAGCATGTGGTCATACCTATGTCTGCCGTGATTGATACAGGGTCAAGAAAAGTAGCTTATGTTAAGAGTGCGGCGGGCGTCTATGAGTTGCGGGAAGTGAATCTAGGCAGGCAGGCGGGCGATTATGTGGAGGTTCTTTCAGGTGTTCGGGCCGGGGAAGAGGTGGCGGCATCTGGTGCTTTTTTATTGGATGCGGAAGCGCAATTGAGGGGCAATTTTGAAGCATCAGGCTCAACGATTACTCCCACGAAGGAATCAATCACGGTGCCCAACGCGGGCCATCAACACGAGGGTAAATGAGATGATTGATTCAGTCATACGTTGGTGTTTGCACAATCGCTTTATTGTTATTGTCGTCTATCTGGCTTTATGCGGTTGGGGAGTGTTTGCGATATATCATACGCCTATTGATGCGATCCCAGATCTGAGTGAGAACCAAGTGATTGTCTTTGCCGATTGGCCGGGACGTTCTCCACAAGAAATTGAGGATCAAGTGACTTACCCTCTTTCAACGGCGTTGCAAGGCTTGCCTAAAGTTAAGACAGTGCGGGCACAATCCGACTTTGGGTTCTCCATGTTGACGGTTGTTTTTGAGGATGAAGTGGATCTCTATTTTGCAAGGACACGCATATTAGAGCGGCTGAGTTCCCTGCCATTTAAACTGCCTGAGTCGGCCAAAGTCAGCATGGGTCCAGACGCCACGAGCTTGGGTTGGGTTTATCAATATTACTTAGATGATACGAAGGCGCGCGAGTTAGGGAAGGGTTTGGATTTAGGACAATTAAGGAGTCTGCAAGATTGGTTTATACGTTACCAAGTTAACTCTGTTCCTGGGGTGAGTGAAGTGGCGGGGATTGGGGGCTTTGTGCGGCAGTATCAAATCGATATTGATCCGAATAAATTACGAGCTGTAAATGTCCCACTCTCGCAAGTGATCAAGGCCGTGGAGGGGAGTAACCGTAATGTAGGGGGAGGAAACTTAGAGGCCAATGGGCGTGAATTCACCGTGCGGGGGCTAGGCTTAGTGCAATCCATTGGAGACTTAAAATCCATTGCCGTGGGCTACTATCAAGGGCAGCCCGTATTGTTAGAGCACGTGGCCAGTGTTCAACTAGGGCCAGCACCGCGGCGAGGAGTGTTGGACTTTTCTGGGCGCGAAGTCGTGGGAGGAGTGGTGGTGATGCGTCATGGAGAAAGCGTGGTCGATGTCATTGAGCGGGTGAAGATCAAGATAGCAGAAATACAAAAGGGGTTACCGGAGGGCGTTGAAATTAAGTCCTTTTATGATCAGACGGAATTGATTCATCGTGCCATCGACACGCTTAGAATCACTTTGATTGAAGAAATGATTTTAGTGGCCTTGGTGCACATACTTTTCCTTATGCATTTTCGTAGCGTTATCATCGTTACGCTGCCGTTACCACTTTCCATTCTGATTTCTTTTATCTTAATGAAAGAGTTCGGTATGACGTCCAATATCATGTCTTTAAGCGGCATTGCCATTGCTATAGGGGTGTTGGTTGATGCGGCTGTTGTGGTGACGGAGGCTGTCATGCGTGAGGCCTATAAAGTGCAGGAGGGTCAAGTCCCCGGCCTGCGTTATCCTCAAGACATGTTAGAAATCGTGCAACGAGCCACTCGGCTAGTGGCAAGGCCTATTTTCTTTAGCATGGCTATTATTATCGTGGCATTTATTCCCGTTTTTGCGTTAAGCGGGCAGGAGGGGAAGTTATTTCACCCTTTAGCTTTCACGAAGAGCTTTGCCATGATCGGAGCCACGGTTATTTCTATGACCCTCATTCCTATCTTAGCTCTTACTTTTATTCGGGGAAAACTTCATGACGAAAACCGAAATCCGCTCATGCGTTTTTTATTGGCGGCATATCTTCCCGCGTTAAACCTAGCTCTCCGTTTTCGTTTCTGGGTTTTGGGTCTAGCGGTCTTAATTTTAGTGGGAGCCCTGTGGTGCGGCTCGCAGATGGGCCGAGAATTTATGCCAGCGTTAAATGAGCGGGCACTTTTATACATGCCGACGACTTTGCCTGGAGTTTCCGTTCCAGAAGCAAATAGAGTAATGGCAGCGCAGGATAAAGTATTAGCCTCTTTTCCAGAAGTAGAAAAAGTCGTGGGTAAGCTAGGGCGGGCAGATACCGCCACGGATCCTGCGCCCGTACGGATGATTGAGACGACGATTACGCTGCGCCCCTTAGCGGAATGGCGGGAAGGAATGACGGTGGAGAAACTACGTAGTGAAATGATGGACGCCATGATGGAATATCCAGGATTTGTGCCGACAATTTTACAGCCGATAGAGAATAGAATTTTTATGCTTAATAGTGGGATTCGTGGACAGGTGGCGGTTAAAATTTTTGGGCCTGATCTTTCAACTTTAGAAAAAGTCGCTGTGCAAGTGGAAAAAGTTTTAAAGGAAATCCCTGGAAACGACGGAGTTTTTGCCGAGAGGATTATCGGTTCACCCTATCTAGAAATAGCTATCAGGCGAGAGGATGCAGCCCGTTACGGCGTGCCTGTGGCAGAGCTCTTAGATATCGTGGAAACTGCCATTGGGGGAAGGGAGCTGACCACGACGATTGAGGGTCGGCAACGTGTCCCTGTGCGGGTGCGTTATGCGCGAGATTTCCGGGATAGTCCGGAGAGGTTGGCTTCTGTTTTGGTGCAAACAACCCGCGGGGAGCAAATTCCTTTGAGTAAGGTGGCAGATATCCGAGTGACCACGGGACCTGCCATGATTAGTAGTGAGAATGGGCTACTCCGTGTCTTTGTGCAGACGAATGTGCGTGAGCGAGATTTAGCTGGGTTTGTCGAAGAGGCTAAGCGGGCTGTGACGGATAAGGTTCAACTACCTACGGGAGTCTATCTCACTTGGGGAGGTCAGTATGAGAGCTTAATTCGTTCGCAAAATACACTAAAGTTTTTAGTGCCTGTTGTATTATTTATCACTTTTATGATGTTGTATCTGATTTATCGATCCGCTAGGGAAGCAGCACATGTTTTGTTAGCGGTTCCCTTTGCACTATCTGGTGGGCTTTATTTACAATGGATTTTGGGGTATAACTTTAGTGTGGCGGTTTGGGTCGGCTACATCGCCTTATTCGGCACGGCAGTGCAAACGGGTGTCGTCATGGTTATATATTTAGAAGAAGCGTTAAAGCGTAAAGAACTGGAGAAGGGACATACTATGACCTTGCTGGATATTCGAGACGCCGTCGTGGAAGGTGCTGCATTACGGTTGCGGCCTAAGGTCATGACGGTTACGACGGTCGTGGCCAGCTTGTCTGTTATCATGATCCCCATTTTCTCATCTGAGCGCACAGGCATAGAAATCATGCGACCCCTTGCTGTTCCCGTCATCGGCGGTATGATTAGTAGCTTGCTTCATATCTTAATCGTAACTCCTGTCATTTTCCTCATGCTGCGTGAGTGGGAATGGCGGAAAAATCAACGCGACCAACAACGTGCAGCAAAAGGAAATGAACTAGTATGACAAAAAGTATCTCATGTATCGCCCTCGTGGCCATTCTATTAACAGGCTTAGGACAAGCTGAAGAAATTAAATCGATCGTAAAAAAAGATGATAAGGTTGTTGCGAGTTACCCGCTCACAACGTGTGTTATTTCAAAAGAAAAATTAGGGGAGATGGGCAAGCCCATAGTCTTAGATCACCAAGGTCGTGAAGTTCAGTTGTGCTGCAAAGAATGCATCGCTGAATTTAAAAAAGATCCCTCCTCTTCGCTCGCCATCTTAGACGCTGCTGTGATTGCGCAGCAAGGCTCTTCCTATCCACTCGACACTTGTGTGGTTTCTAAGGAAAAGTTAGGAGATCACGGTAAAGTGGTTGATCACGTTTATAAGAATCGTTTGATTAGGTTTTGCTGTAAGGCTTGTCTTAAAGATTTTAATGCAGATCCAGAAAAGTTTTTAAAGATGATCGACGAAGCAGCAGCTAAGAAAAAATCTTAAACGGTTTATTTATGAAGATGAGGTATCTGGCTATACTCTGCGCTTTCGTGATTTTAATTGGACTAGGAAGTCATAAATCGCAAGCCGCAGAGTCTAGGCAGGGGGCTAATGGGTTTTGCCCAGTCTTGCCAGATGAGCGAGTTGATCCTGACATCTATGTGGAGCATCAGGGTAAAAAAATCTACATGTGTTGCCAGCGCTGTGCTAAGAAGTTTACGGCAGCGCCACAGATGTATTTAGGAAGTCTGCAAACGATTAGACTGCAAACTACGCCAGAGGTGGCCAGTCTGGTAGTCACCACCAGTCGACCAGAAGTCATTTTTATCCGTACGTTTGTTCAATGGCTAGGAAATGTTCACTTTCTTGTTTTACATTTTCCGATCGCCCTACTTTTTGTGGCGGGGATATCGGAAATGATGTTTATTTGGAAAAAGAACTCCTTGTTCCGCAGTTTCACGCACTATGCTGTTTTGTTAGGTGCGGCGGGGGCAGTGCTGACCGCCGTGCTAGGCTGGATGTTGGCCTATGGGCAGCTTTGGGGGGCAGATGAGGCTAGCAGGCTGGAGTGGCATCGTTGGTTAGGAACGATTACTGCAGTTTTAGCCTGTGTGGTTTACTATATCGGCGGTGGTGTAAGGGCTAAACTGAGCGGCAAACGTGAGCTGGCGTTTCGACTCGTGTTATTAACGGTTTTTGTACTTGTTGGAGTCGCTTCCCACTTGGGTGGTCAGCTCGTGCATGGGGCAGATTTTTTAAGTTGGCCGAAGTAAGAGCTGTTTTTAGAGTCAGAGGTGAAGCATGAATCTATTAGTTAAGACGCTTGAATGTAAAAATCGTTCTGATAACTATTCTTCATGCCTATTATTCTTGTGACAGGTTCGGCGGGGTTGATCGGCTCTGAGACCTGCAAACGCTTTCACCACGAAGGCTTTGATGTGGTGGGCGTAGATAACGACATGCGCTCCTATTTTTTCGGAGAAGCCGCATCGACTAATTCGTCACGATCTACTTTACAGCAAACCTTGTCGCATTATTCTCATCGTCATCTCGATATTCGTAATCAGGCGGAGGTTGAGGGTTTATTTAAAGAACTTGGTGCTGAAGTGGCTTTAGTTGTGCACACAGCAGCGCAACCTTCGCATGACTGGGCGGCGAAGGAACCTCATACCGATTTTAGTGTGAATGCGGTGGGCACGCTGAATTTATTGGAAGCTGCTCGCCAGCATTGTCCTTTGAGCCCGTTTATTTTTACGAGCACGAATAAAGTTTATGGAGATACACCTAATAGCTTGCCCTTGATTGAAAAACAGCAGCGTTATGAACTAGGTGTTGAGCATAGATATGGGGAGTTCGGGATTGATGAGAGCATGTCGATCGATCAGACGAAGCACTCTCTCTTTGGTGCCAGTAAAGTGGCGGCGGATATCCTGGTGCAGGAGTATGGCCGCTATTTCGGGATGAATACGGTCTGTTTCCGTGGTGGTTGCTTAACCGGGCCAGCACATGCGGGGACGGAGCTGCATGGGTTTTTAGCTTACTTGATGAAATGCACGGTGACGGGGAAGCCCTATCGCGTCTTTGGTTATCAGGGGAAACAAGTTCGGGATAACATCCATAGCCATGATTTAGTCGAGGCGTTTTGGCAGTTTTACCAAGCACCGCGTAGTGGTGAGGTTTATAATATGGGAGGAAGCCGGCACTCAAATTGTTCCATGCTGGAAGCGATTGATCTTTGTCAGGAAATCAGTGGACGGAGCTTGGACTGGACTTACCTAGAGGATAACCGCATTGGCGATCATATTTGGTGGATTAGTGATGTGAGGAAATTTCAGGAACATTATCCCGCTTGGAGCTATCGTTATGACCTACGTGGAATTTTAGGAGAAATCCATGCGGCTTGTGTAAGCTGACGTGAAGGTGGTCTATGGGAGAGGGGCGATCTTCGGAGGCTTTTGCATCTACTGAGCTAAAGTGAAGCCATTAGGAGTTCTTCCCGATGAAGCGAAGCCCACTCAACAACTAAGCCAAGTGCCCTTGGTGGGATATGCCCTTCAATCAAAGTAAGATTCTGAATATCTATGACTGCCATATACTCGCCGTAAAGTGCATGAAAGTGCGGAGGCGGGTGATCTCCGAAGTAAATCTGAATGACAATTCCGTAAAATCTAGAAACTTCAGAAATGAACTAATGAGCGTTTAAGAATAGGAAAAAGTTCTTCTGGTTGTTTGCCCGTAACTTTCAGGTAGAGCGCGTCAAAGCAGAGATCGAGATCTTCTGGCCATGTGAGTGCACCATGGTCAGTAACACGAACTTGTTCAAAGAAGGTGGGCTCCAGCCATGCTTTAAAGACGCCCTTACCCGCCATATCAGATAAGTCAGCCACACCCTCTATGCCATCGGCAAAGGTCAGGTGGAGTCGAAAACCCGGTAACGGCTCAGCGCCAAGAATTTTCATCTTAAAAATACAGTAGCGATTTTCCTTGATGATGTCGAATATGATGAGCGTGTTCCCTCATTGAAGCGGACCCTGAACGAGCATGAAAAGGGGAACTGCTTGGGTTCTAATGCCTCAATTGAGGACACCCTATTTTCTATGAAAACCTGTAACCTGATCTGCTGCGAACATTTGGAATAGGCTCCTCTAGGACTTCAGTGGATTCCGCCAACGAATTCCTAGGAAACGGCCGAAATCCGCATCGGCAGAATGAATTTCCCTGTGATACTCAATCGATAAAACGGCGAAATGGGCATCTGTCGTCAGGTTGCCAGCCAAACCTGTTTTTCGAATCATCCCCAGAAAATTAGACATATGCGTATGGGAAGGCTCAATGATCCTTACCTGTGGTCGCATGAACCACGATTCGATGCGGTCAGCACTTTCGTCCGCATAGCATCATCATTTTTCCTATCAAAACATTAAAGTTATTTTATAAAATAAACTTCAACGGCTCAAACTGAGATATGACACTATATTAGTGCATGTGCATGATTAGTGTATGGCTCGAACTCAAATTCTTATTCCCGACGCACTTTATCATGAAGCGAAACGCTTGGCTTAAGAAAAAGAGTGGAGTTTGGCCGAGATGCTACGCAAAGGACTAGAGGACCTCATCGAACGCCCTCCATCTACGGCCTACGCCAAAAATCCGCAATGGTCTATTCCTAGCTCAGCTACGGTGGGCTGGCAGGGTTTAAGCGATAATGAGCTAAAAAACAGCGCCTTTAAAGATAGCGAATCTAGAATTATAAACTCCTTGGCAAAATAAACTTCCATGACCTAGATCGACATAAATATTTTGCTCCATGCCTATAGTGAAGCCTCACCCCTCCATCACCCCTCTCAAGCTTTTATACAATCCCTGACGAAAAACGAAGACGTTGGACTCAGTGAATTTGTTTTAGCCGAATTCTATCTGCTTTTACGCAACCCGAGTGTTCTGGCTCAAAACCTCACGGCAGCCTCTGCAGCTCATGTCATCCAGAGCTACCGGCATCACCCCTATTGGCAAATCTTAGGATATGGCAGTCGGAGTCTAAAAATCCATGAGCAGCTCTGGGAAATGGCAGCACTCGATCCCTTTGCCCGACGTAGAATACTCGATGCGCGGCTAGCTCTGACACTTCGTCAATTCGGAGTTACTCACTTCGCCACCTGTAATATCAAAGATTACGAAGGCTTCCAGTTTCAAAAAGTTTGGAATCCCCTAGAAAAACAGTCGCAAGCCTAAGAGGTACCTATTTTTTAGCGCACACCACCACGGTCCGACCTAAAAGTAAATCCAGAGAATTTAGCTGATCGACAATACCCTGATTTTCCTGAGTGAGCGTCTTGTATTTGAGTGTCTCTTTGCGCCAGAGAAACCATGCGCCTAGAAAAAGGAAGGGGCCTAAAAGAATCAATTTCCAAATCCCAGACCGTTGCCATTTATCCACCGTAACCGTGACTTCACTAAATTCCGCATCATAAAGAGAATGAGCTATGTAGAAATATCCAACGGGATTGATGTGCCCACCGGTGGAATAAAGAGCGCTGTGCTTGATCGGCAGAGGACCGAAAAGATTGGCGAACCCGCTGAGAAAATAGCGGAACCTTGAATTAATATTGAGAACATTAGGCGTGGTCAAAACGCAGACCCCACCAGGTTTCAAGACCCGGAAAATTTCCCGAAAGGTCTCCCGATAATGTTCCAAATGCTCAATCACTTCAGTGGCAGTGACTAAATCAAACGAGGCGTCTGAGTAGGGCAACTTATCTACATTCAGATTAGCCACATCCACCTGTTGGCCTGCCAGCTTCATGAGAGAGTCCGTATAATCACAAGCCTGAGACTGCACACCCAACCGCTTTTGTAAGAGCGCAATCAAAGCCCCTGAACCTGAGCCTATATCCAGATGAGTAACAAGTGCGCCATGCTCCCGACCAAGTTCTATGCTCGTCACCACCGCATTATAAATCGTCTGTGTGCTCATTAATTTAAAGATTTTTGGATAAGGGTATGGCGGCTCATAAGGGAGAATTAATCTATGTGGAAACGAAACCATAGTAAAATAAAGCACTCTGAAAAGCTTTATCCTTTGGGCGTAATTTGAAGAATACTTTAATATCACTTGCTCCTTGCATCTGCCTTTATCCTTACACTAATCTTTTTACTTAATGATCGCCCCAGCTCTAAGCCTATCAACATCACGCAGGTTCCCTGTCGCACCCGCTCACACCCGCATGACTCTAGCTTAATTATCCCGAGCTTACGTTTGACACGGCCAATCCTATGAAATCAACTTCCTCAGGTATCAATAGCGGTGCTGCTAGCATGAAATATGGTTCAGGCTTGGCTTATCTTTTTAGACACCCAAGCAAGGCTTTATGGAAACTCTTTAAACGAATGTTAGGCCAAGTTAGCCCGCTACATAGACCAGAAAATTTTGTATTACCCTCAGACTTCAATACCATCCTCCAAGATAATAGCGAGGATGAGCACAATGCTGCTTGCGACAACATGTATCACTACGGCGGAAGTCTTCAGCGGCAAAGATTGGTGGCATTAGCAGAGTGGAGTGCTCAGCATTACTCAGGCGATTTTGTCGAAATCGGTGCTTTTTGCGGAGATACCAGTAAGCTACTGGCAGAGCTTGCCGCTAAACATCAACGCCGCCTTATCGTTATTGATCCGTGGATCACGGGATCGCAGGACTGCGATGGAGCGGAGTTTGCCGCCTTTCAAAATAATATTGCAGCAGTTCGAGATCATGTCGATGTCTGGCAAGCTTCCTCACTAGATGAAGAAATCATTCAACGTCTTAAAAAACGTGAAGTATCCTTTGCCTTTGTGGATGGACTACACACGCTGAAAGCCTGTCTGTCGGATATTTTATCCGTTGGCCACACCAAGGGCGTCATCGCTATTGATGATACCCGTTATAACCATGACCTTCTGTTTTCCATACAGCATGCTGCGAACCAACTCAACCATTACGCAGTCCAAGATCCAGAATTCAGAGAGTCCTTCTTACTGCCGAAAAAAGATTTTTCATTAAAAAAGACATAGTATAATGACTATGACATCGACACTTCAGAAAAGAGCTATCCTTGTTTCTTCGTGCGATTCTTACTCGGATGCGTGGCCCCTTTTTTTCCACTTTTACTTCAAATATTGTGGGGCTTGTGACTTGCCTGTTTATTTACTGGCGAACCATAAAAGTTATCAAGATGCACGAGTGAAGATGTTAAATGTCGGAGACGACGTTTCATGGACGGATGGCATTTCTAAAGCCTTGCAACAAATGGATGCCACGCACTTGCTCTTTTTGCAGGATGATTTTCTTTTAAATCAGCCTTTAGACTTTACGGAGTTTCAGAAAGTGTTTGATCAGTTTATCTCTGTTGGCGGACTATCACTGGAGATTGACCTAAGGTCAGATCAGGGTCCTGATGTGCCCACCACGTGGTTAAGACAATCCAACGCCCAAAACCTACACTCTGGATTAAACGCCACCCTTTGGCGCAAAGATTTTTTAGAAGAAATCGCTTCAGTTGCAGGCTTAAATATTTGGCAGGCAGAAACACGTATTCGGGACTGCTTGCGCCAAGGCCGTAGGGGATTGTATTTCTTAAAAAAAGAAACGCCTCCTATTTTATCGTATGTAGAATCGATCAAAGGTGGTTTCTGGCAACCAGCCGCTATTGAGTTTTTAAAATCACAAGGCTTAAAGCCTGATCTTCAAAAACGTCCATGCCCGCCGCAAGGTAAAGGATTAATACCAAAATTAATTCGGAGCTATTTGAAAAAACGTATGCGTCGCCAAAACAAATCTGCTCCTTTAGCTTTAGAGGTCTTCCCCTTGTCTCACCCAGCATGAGTAATCATCCCATGGCAGGTCGATACCTCTCTAAAATGCGTCGATGGATACACGACAGTTCAACATTTTTGAAAAATGGCTTCGGTTCAACCTTAGCAGTCAATAGGGGGAGCAGTTACCTCCCCAATGACACGGAATGCGTGCTAGAGGAGGCAGGAAACGTTGAGATTGATAATGCGTGCGAATCCCTCTTTTACGAAAAACTGATCCCTGCTGGCTACACTTGGCCACAAGCCTCTTTGAGCATTCTTTCAAATGCTTACCTAACTGGAGATCAAGGTCAGGTATTCCAAGCAGATGGCAGCCTGCTCAAGATATGTCCGAGCCTCGATCATTTACCTTTAAAAAAAATCAGACGTCCTATCTCACTTTTTGCTAAGAAAATTCCAGGTACTGTATTTCACCTGACCGGGGTTGATCATGAAAACCACGGACACTTTCTTTTTCAACACTTACCACGCCTCTTGGCAGCGAGAGAAAATGTTTTGCTCAAAAAAGAATTCCGTGTGCTCGTCGCACCAGGCCACGCAAAATGGCAACTACGCTATTTGCAATATTTTGGGATTCAAAAAGAGCAAATAGTGGAAGGTTCAAATGGCACCGTAAAAGTCGAGCACCTAGCTTATGTCCCCATGCTTTACGGCAGCTCTTATCTATGCAATCCGGAATACTATCGACAAATACATCAAGCCTTTTGCTCTGCCCCTAAACCAGAGGAGGCATCACTTAAAGGGGAACAGCATGACATTATTTTTATCTCTCGCTCTGACGCCCCTAATCGGAAACTTTCCAATGAGGCTGAAGTCATCAAAGTTTGCGAAAAAGTATGGGGAAAGGTTCATGTGTTGGAATTATCCCGAACTCCTTTGCCAGAACAAATCAGGATATGCCGCTCCGCCAAAATAGTGATAGGCCCGCAAGGTCAAGGCCTCAGCGTCCTTTTCTTTATGGAAAAGGCACTATTGATCCTTTTGGAATACGGTCACACCTTACAACCTCTCGGCTGGTGTGCCGCCTATCGTGACGTAGCCATTTTGACCGGCAACAAATGCGTGCGCTTACTTTCCCAAAGCCTACCTTATTCAGAAGGCAATTGGACTTATGAAATTGAGAAATTTCAGGTCGATGCACAGCGTCTAGCCCGACTATTTCCTTTTAAACCGACAACTCCATGAAAATCCTCTTCATTAAACTGAAGCATATCGGGGATGCCCTGTTGATGACCCCGGCCATCGCTGGAGTAAAACAAAAATATCCTGAAGCCGAGATTTGGGTCTGGGTAAGAAAAGGTAGTGAAGGAATTTTAAAAGGTTGCTCAGCAATTGATCATCTCTTAACCACGGCAGAGCCTAGTTCTAATAATGCGAACCAAGCTTCACTTATTACTGATTTAAAAACCCTTGCTAAACTACGGCAGGCTAAGCTGGATTATGTATTTGAATTCAGCGAAGGAGACCGTGGACGTTGGTTGGCGTTAGCCTGTGGTGCCCGCAAACGTTGTTTAGCCTCATCCGATATTCTTTCTAAAACATGGTCTTTTGCCTTTCATCACTATTGTTCTTATGCCAGTTCTAATGCCCACCGTGCAGCCAAAGAATACGACTTTGTTCAAAAAATCCTGAAACTAGAACCCACACCTCTTCCGTTGCAATTCGAGCGCAATAAAGCTGATTTTTCCTATGTTAAAAAAAACCAGTTAGATCAGGTTACCGTCATACACCCCTCTACCCGCTGGAAGCGAAAGGGATGGCCTTTGGAAAGGTGGGTTACTTTATGTCACAGCCTAGAAAAAAATGGGCATCACTTAGTTATTAGCTCAGGACCAGACTCGGAAGAGATTCGTTTTTGCCAAGAAATCAGAGACGGGGTCGGTTCTCACCTTTTCTTAACGGAAGGAGCCTTGCCCTGGGATCAACTGGCCGGCCTGTTTTATTCTGCTCGTCTTTTTGTAGGAGTCGATACTGCCGCTATGCATTTGGCTGCGGCCTGCCAAGTTCCCAGCATAGCACTCTTTGGGCCATCCGTTGAGGAAGCGTGGCACCCGTGGTTAACTCGTCATGCGGTCATAACCCCTCAGGTCACAGAGGACAGCATTCGCAGAGCCGATGGCTACCCTGACAAGCGCTTACGTAAGATGGAAGACATCACGGTGGCACAAGTGACAGAAGCTTGCCTTCATTACGATAAATTATCGCTATGAATTTATTTTATATCGCCAATCAGGATCTGGCGGATGGATCGGCTCATGCCCTTTATCTATATCGGAGTGCGTGGTGGCTAGCATCGACTTCTAAAGGGGAGGAGGTGCATTTATTGCACACAGGAAAAATGGACGCACAAGAGCTGGGCAAATATTTTGGTTATACGGTAATTCCCCATCTTAAGATAAGCGGACTGCCTTCCGTTAGAAGAAAAAAGAAGGCTAAGGGATTGACCTTAAATGTGGTCTTCGACTTTTCCGTTTTTCTCTACCTTCGCAAAAAAGCGCAACGTGGGGATGGATTAATTATAGCGAGCTTCCCTAAACTTTTCCGCTTTTTAGCGTCTTGGCGTCAGTGGTTACCACCTATGACCTTCGTCTATGAAGTTCACCAACTAGCCTGCTTGGAGAACCAGCCCTCGCTAGGAAAAATAAGTGATGAATGGAAGACTTTAAACTTATCTGATCTCTTCGTCACAACAACGAAGCCACTCCAAGAACTTTTGGAAAAGGAGGCGCCGAAAATACCGATTCATCTGGCTGGGCTGGCCTGCGGATATGACGAGACAGAATTTCAGCATTTATCCATTTCCACTAAACTAGAAACAAATCCCGAATGCGTTTACATAGGATCGGTCTATCACGAGCAAGGAGTGCGCTGGTTATTGGATTCATGGCCTACTATTTGCAAAAACACTGGCATAGATTTCTCATTAAAAATTATTGGCGGCTCTCCTGTTGAAGTTGAACAATTAAAAACCCTAGTCACAAAGCTTAGGCTCTCACGGGTTTTCATTCTTGGTTCTATGACTAGGGAAGAAGTTAAAGGTGTTTTACGGCTTGGTCAGATTTTATTGATCCCGAGCTTGAATGAAGGAAGAATGCCTTACGTCGCCATTACTAAAGCCTATGATTATCTCGCCTTTCATTTGCCCATCGTGGCTTCCGATCTTCCGTCAATACGTGAAGTGTTGCGAGATGGCAAAGAAGCTCTTTTGTTTCAGCCGGGTAATGCGGAAAGTTTAGGGAAGCAGTTACAGCTATTAATCTCCAATCTAGACATGGCGCAAGGTCTTGCACGCTCAGCCGTTGAGCGCAGTAAGGAATTTCAGTGGAAAGAACGTTCCCAGCTTTATTGGAAATTTTTGCACAGATAGAAGAAACCTTAAATTGCTATCACCAAACTTAGAAACAGAAGAGTCAGGAGGCAGTTTAGAGCCATCAAAGGAAGGGGAGGGTATCAACAAAATATTATGAGTTAGCTTTCATACGATATCTTCGGGGCCAAACAATACGAACAAGCATTACTAACAAGGGAACAAACTTTAAAAGTCCTGGGGTTAACCGCACGTAGGATAAGTAGTAAGCCCACAGTTTAAAACGTCTATGCCAACGTCCCTGCTTCGGTATTACTGTGGTTTCTGTCTCACTAACTTTATAGTCTTTTACGTTGCCCACCGTGCAGGCATACAAGAGAGATGGCTCAAGCGCCAATGGCCCCTGCATTAAGAGCCTATAAACTAATAAATTATCCATATAATCAAAACCGTGTTTCTCAACAAAAGCTTGGAGTCTGAGAGGTGCTAACCGTGATCTTAAAACTAGGCCGTAGAGTAGGTTAGCTTTGCCTAAGCGTTCGTCCTGTCTAAAGAAATTCCACAAACGTTTGCAGCGACTCAAGTCCGTAAAAGCGTTAAGATATTGCAGGTGATCAGGATACTTAAGTTGTCGCAAGCCAACCGAATTGCGTTCTTCAAAATTACAGAAAGCTAATGCCGCATCGGGCTTGTCCTGCAGTTTAGACCAAAGTTTTTCCACAAAGTAAGAATCGCGCCAATCATCATCCGCACACCACATAAAGTAATCTCCTCTCGCTCTATCTAGAACGAATTGGAAGTTTGCTGTTGGACCTACATTTAAGTCTTGTCTAAAAAACGTAATTCTATCATCTAATTGGCAAAAGCTATTCATTACATTAGCCACTTCGCTCCCAGCAGTAGCATTATCAGAAACTATAATTTCTAAGTTTTGATAAGTCTGGCCAGTGATCATTTCTAAGGTTCGCTTTAATTCATTCGGTCGATTAAAGGTAGGGATACCAACGCTGATTAGAGGGAGCATAAATTTTTTTAATGAATACATTTAACCTTAAGTTAATACCTTCTTTTCCCTGAGCTTAGAAAAAACTAAGCCAGCAAAACGCACTACAGGCAAACAGTAAGGTGAAACTCCTTTTAGATTTTGTCTCATTGAAGAGAAGGCGTCAAACTAAGCACCTACCTAGCCCTAGCCGGACGCATACATTCCACTTCAGCGCACCCTCCGCAGATAGCCGTCAGGGGCGACCGTGATCAAAAGCTTGTTTTGGATGGATTTGTCTATCTCGAACTCGGGATGGGTTTTAAGATATTCATGAACAGCGGTCTTGGGGTTGTTTCCGGGGCCCCAAGCTCGGTCACAAAACATGCCAGCAGGCATGTCTTCGACGATGGTGTCGAAGACAGCACAGTAGCTGCCGATAGAAGTAAGAGGTGCATAGGCTTCCAGCTCCGCCATCACATGTTCGTGAGTATGATTACTGTCGAGGCAAACCAGCACACGAGAATAATTATTTGCGACGGAACGCACTTGCATGATGATCTCTGGGGCAATGCTGGAACCCTCAATCATCTCAACATAGGTGGCCATTGGGTGGGCTTCAATGGCGGCTCGGTTGTGTGTGCGAATGTCAATGTCAATGCCAAGCACCTTGCGGCGTGAGGCCTTAGGGTCCAGAGTTGCGCCCGTTGCAATGGCATCATTGAGGTCTAATAATGCCAGCATTGAAGCGCTAAAGACGAGCGATCCTCCATGGGCAATGCCGGTCTCGATTATAAGGTCGGGCCGAATTTCCCATATCAATTCCTGCATGGCTACTATGTCTTGCGGGTACTGGATAATGGGGCGTCCGAGCCAGGCAAAGTTATAGGAGTATCTCGTAGCGGCGGATTCGTTGAGAAAGGTGGCGGCTGCCGCTTGCATAGGCGCATTGGCGCCCTGATGGATGATGCGTTGGGCAACGTCGAAGGTGAATTGTGAGGATGTATCGGACATGGTGGTGTGGTTGATTGTTAGTCAGCAGGGTAATAGGTGAAACGGTGGTCGGTCATGCGGCGGATTTCATCGAGATAGTTGCTATTTATGACGATGATTTCCGAGCCATCCGGCAATTGGCTCAGGAGTTCTTGCGGTGAACTGACGCGAAGTCCTGTGACGCCGAGGTATTTGCCTTGTTTGGCCGGGTTGACATCGACGATAGTATGGACAGGAGTGCCGCAGCGAGCCATGAAGATGGCGAAGATAACTCCTTTTGAGGCGCCGCCCCACACGACAGCGGGTTTGTTCTGGTGGGCGGCGAGACGACGGGAATGGGTGGTGACCGTGTCGGTGAATGTGGCGGGGAAGGTAAGCGGGGCATCCTGATATACAGGCGTTCGGAGGCTGCCGAGTTCCGCGACGATCGAGAGATATTGGCCGTTGAAGCTACAGGCGGCATGATGGACTCTGCCGAACATGCGGTGGAAATCTGAGAGTCGGAAGTAGTTTACATGTTCGTAGAAAATGTCGAACCATGAACAGCGGGAGCAAATCCATTCAAAGCAGGGCACTTCAATATAGATCTTGCCGCGTCCACCATTGGCATCGCGGAGCAAGCATAGAAAATCGAAAGGGTCGCGGATGTGTTCGAGAACATGGCGGAGGACGATGCCACCAGCGCTGATGCCGGTCTCTGGGGAAAAGTACTGTTTGAGGATTGCGGGGTTTTCGCCTTCGTAGGCGGGATCAACGCCGGTGATCGTGTAACCCAGTTGTTGAAGCTTTTCGAGAAAGAGTCCCTTGCCGCAACCCACTTCGATGAGCGAGTGGTTTGCGAAGTGTTTAGCGATGAGACTGAGGATCGAGTCGAGGTGTTCCAGAAAGGCGCCGCTGTGAGCTTGTTCGTTTTGATAGTCGGCGCCATAAGCCATGAGGTTCGGATCGAAGGCGTGGTTCGAGATCAGTCCGGTGTTGAGGTTTTGCATGAGGCGTACGTCGCCAGTCTGGCAGGAAATGGCTGCCGCGCAGGAGTGATACATGTGGTTTTGGAAGACTGGTAGGCCCTCGCAGCGGTAAAGTTCCAGCAGTTGGCTATTCATAATGCGAGGCAGTGGTGAATGTAGGAGGTATCGCCCCAGAAAGCGAATGGTTCATAGCTGGCGTAGGGGTAATGGCCAAGTTCAAGTTTGATGGCAAGGTGGTTGTCAGCGAGATAGCGTTCGACAAAGGTGCGAACCGAGGTGGGCTGGCCGCTGCAGCCGTTAACGATGCCGAAGGGTTGTTGTTTGAGGGCGAGGCTGACGATTTCGTGCGCAACGCTGGAGACGTGGTGGAAGTCGCGGATTTGCTCGCCGCCGGACATTTTAAAGGTGGTCTCGCCGCCGGCGATGGCGCGTGTGAGTTGCGGCAGGAGCGATTGGGGAGACTGGCCGGGTCCGTAAAGGTAAAAAAGGCGGTGCCAGACGAGGTTAAAGGAGTTGTTGGCTTGTTGCAGTTGGAGGTAGTTACGGAGCGTGTTTTTGGCGACGGCGTAGGCGGTGGAGGGTTCGGCGATCATGGATTCTGTTTTCAGACCGCTGGTGGTGCCGTATTCCAAGCAGGTTCCTGTCACGGCAAGAGTGCGGAGTCCGCTGGAAATTAGGGACTTGAGGAACCGGATGTGAACGGGGAGTTCGAATTCGAGATGATTCAACGAGCTGAAGTTAGGAAGTCCCTGCCAAGCGAGGTGAATCAGGATGTTCGGGTGGCCGAGCGCAGCGAACGGATTTTGAGGGGGGTGGTGTAAATCGAGTTGGACGACGGTCGCATGCGGCAGGAATGTGGCAAGCGAGGCGGGATCACGGGTGGCAAGGACCGGAGCATGGCCGCGCTGGATGAGTTCGGTGGTGACATGACGGCCAAGGAAGCCTGAGGCACCAGTGACAGCGATTTTCATGGCAGCGTCTCCAAAGTGGGAATCGCGGTGACGAATTCTCCGTTCCAAGACCTGACGTAATCGAGTTGCTGCATGATTTCGTTTTTCAGATTCCATGGTAGGATGACCACGTAATCTGGCTTAAACTCATGGAGGTGGGTTTCATCGACAATCGGAATGCGGCTGCCGGGCATGAATTTCCCTTGCTTGGCGGGATTGCGATCCACGACGAAGGAAATGAGGTCCGAGCGGATGCCGGCGTAGTTCATCAGGGTGTTACCCTTGGCGGCGGCTCCATAAGCAGCAACTTTTTTGTTTTGGCGTTTGGCGTCTATTAAGAATGCCAAGAAGTCGTTTTTGACCTTTTCCGCTTTTGCCTGAAAACCAGAGTAGTATGCCGCGGTGCGCATGCCAGAGGCTTCTTCGCGATTCAGCAACTCCGCAAGACGGTCGGTCTGCACGTGGGTTCCGGTCTCGGCTCGTTGGGCGAACACGCGCAGGCTACCGCCGTGGGTGGGATGTTCCTCGACGTCAAACACGGCTAGGCCATTAGCCGCAAAAATCCGTTGCACGGCAGTAAGTGAGAGGTAGGAAAAGTGTTCGTGGTAGATGGTGTCAAACTGGTTTCCTTCAATCAGATTCATCAAATGAGGGAACTCGAAAGTTGCAACGCCAGTCGGTTTCAGCAGGATGGAAAAGCCTGCTGCGAAGTCATTGATGTCCGGCACGTGGGCGAGCACATTATTGGCTGTCATGAGGTCGGCTTGCCAACCTTTTGCGGCCAAGTCGGTGGCCAAGGCCACGCCGAAGAACTCCTCGATGGTTTCGATTCCCTTGAGGCGTGAGGCTGCGGCGGTGCTGGCGGTTGGCTCGACGCCGAGGCATGGCATGCCGTGCTGTTTGACGTATTGGAGAAGGTAGCCGTCATTGGACGCCACCTCAATGACCCGGCTGGCCGTCGTGAGTCCGAAGCGTTCGATCATCGTTTGAACGTATTCGTCGGCATGCTTGAGCCATTGGGTGGAGAAGGAACTGAAGTAGGCGTATTCCTCGTTGAATAACTCCGCGGCGCGGGAGTAGGCTTCCGCCTGCACCAGCCAACACGATTCGCAAATAACCACCTTGAGCGGAAACCACTTTTCCGAGCGGCGCATCGAGATTTGAGTCAGATAGGCATTGGAGGGGGGCGCGCTGCCGAGATTAATCACGGGCAGCGTGACTTCTGACCCACAGTGTCGGCATTTCATAGCGTTATCCCCGCAAAATCTTTTAACAGTAAAGGTAGGCACTTGTCCCGCTCGGATTGGTCTGTTACCTGAAGTGGCCAAGTAATTGCCATCCGGGGATCAAGGGCGTTAAAACCGAACTCTGCCTCCGCGCAATAGGCCGTCGAGTGAAAATAAAGCATTTCACAATCTTCCTGCAAGGTTTGGAACCCGTGGGAAAACCCTTTGGGAATGACCATAGTTTTCCCATTTTCTCCACCCAACTCTTCGCCATGCCATTGCAAAAACGTGGGCGATTCTGTTCGCAAATCAACCGCCACATCGAATACCCTGCCACGTAAACAGGTGACCCATTTCGTTTCAGCATGGGGCGGCAGTTGATAATGAAATCCCCGTATTGTACCCGCTTCACGAGTGAGAGTACGGTTGATTTGGACAAAGGATTCCCCTTCAGCAAGGCACGCCAGTTCCTCAGCACAGAATAATCTCTCCAAAAACCCCCGGGCATCCCACAGCGGCTTACGGACAAGACATTTCAACCCTTCTAGCGGAGTCTCCCTGATATCAAAGCGCCCGTTCATGCTTGCACCGTCTCATATTTTATAATCTGATCTATGCTAAACTGGCTCATGTTGGAAACCCTATCCACATGCCTTGCTCGGTACCATAGTGCAGTTTCCTTGATGGCGGTATCAAAATCCCAGCGTGGTGACCATCCAAGCAGTTTATGAGCTTTTTCGGTGTCCAAACCTAAGAAATGCGCTTCGTGAGGGTGTTGAATATCTCCACATGTCTTTTTTTCACCCGGCCATATGTGAAAGAAGGCTTTCACCAAATCCTCAACCGAACGGTTAGCCGATTCAGAAGGGCCAAAATTAAAAGCTCCCATCAACTGGAGATCCACATCTGCTTCGGAAACTTTTTGCGCCAAAAGCAGGTAACCGCTAAGGCAATCGAGTATATGCTGCCAAGGTCTCGTCGCCGAAGGGTTCCGAAGTGAAATTGCCTCCCCTCGCAGAAGTGCCCGCACACTATCGGGAATGATGCGATCCTCCGCATAATCCCCGCCGCCGATGACATTGCCTCCTCGGGCGGACACCAAGGAGCCAAGGTTTTGAGGTTGAAAGAAAGATCGCCTCCAAGACTGCACCACAAGTTCGGCGCCGGCTTTGCTGGCCGAATAGGGATCATGTCCGCCGAGAGGATCATCCTCATTGTATCCTTTCGTCCTTTCCACGTTTTCGTAGCATTTATCGCTTGTCACCACCACCACGGTACAAGGTTTGCCCCTTTCACGAAGTCTTTCCAACAATGAGGCCGTTCCCAGAACATTGACGGAAAAAGTGTCCAAGGGTTCATGATAAGATCTTCTCACCAAGGCTTGTGCCGCAAGATGGAAAACGATTTCTGGCTCGGCTTGCAACAAAGCATGACGGCCGATTTCTTCATTACGAATGTCTCCTAGGAATTCCCCTGAAAAAAGGCCGTTTGGCATGGTTTCGTGGAAATTAGGAGAAGCGGCGGCGGGAAGAGACCATCCATACACTTGGGCGCCTAAATGGTTGAGCCACAGGCTGAGCCAGCCTCCCTTGAATCCAGTATGGCCACTTACCAATACCCGCTTACCTCGATAAAATGAAGCTAACTTAGACATTACCAAACTTTCCAAGGTGCCTTTCCCAAGGCCCATAAATTTTCAAGTTGGTTTTTTTCACGTAACGTATCCATCGGCTGCCAAAAGCCTGTATGCTCAAATGCCATCAATTCTTTTAAATTAACTAATTGATTAAGTGCTGCTGACTCCCAACTTGTTTGGTCATTATCTATTAGGTTTAAACACTTTGGGCTGAGCACAAAAAAACCACCATTAATCCTATTATCGCCTCCGCGAGGTTTTTCCATAAAGCCAGTTACTTCAGAACCTTCTGTTTGCAAAGCTCCGTAACGCCCTGGCGGGCAAACGGAAGTGACCGTTGCCAAGCGTCCATGTTTTTTATGAAACGCAATTTCTGCTGTAATATCTATATCCGCAACTCCGTCACCGTAAGTAAAGCAGAAGGACTCTTCATCTTTAATGTAGTCCCCCACTCGGCGCAGGCGGCCACCTGTCAGCGTTTCTTCACCAGTATCGACAACTGTAATGCGCCAAGGCTCGGCCTTACGTTGATGTACTTCTACGGAGTTTTTTGACATGTCAAAGGTTACGTCGGACATGTGGAGAAAGTAGTTAGCAAAATACTCCTTAATAACGTATCCCCTATAGCCTGTGCAAATAATAAAGTCGTTAACTCCATGGGCAGCATAGATTTTGAGAATATGCCACAGAATGGGCTTACCTCCCACTTCAATCATAGGCTTAGGCTTTAAAGATGTTTCTTCGCTGATACGAGTTCCTAATCCACCAGCTAAAATAACACACTTCATAACGTTAAAGAATGATTAAAAGACAGTCGCAGATTTAAGTCTATCTAAAAATTCTCAGTTCGTTTAGCCAAAGTATTTTTGAGAGTATTTTCTTATTTTCTTGGCGAAATATCCTAACTCAGGCTCTGGATATAATGTAACTTTTAGGGGTGGCTGGCCGTCTTCTAAGTTGCTTACGAAATCACTGATAAGATTAAATAAATTATACTCGTGCAAAACCAAGCGCTTGGCTTCCTCCAAGGCAGGCAAACGACGGAAGTATTCTGCCTCGGTGCATGTCTCATCTATTAGTTTTTTTGTTGCAGCCACATCGTTAATGTCAATCAGTATGTAAGAATCTTTAGGAAAATAGTCCGCAATGTTCGGGCAACCGTAGTAGAGGGGAACTGTTCCTGCGAGAAAACAATCTATAATTTTTTCCGTCCAATAATCAGGACAAACAGAATTTTCTATAGCTAGTGAATACCGGTAATCGGCGACTCCAGGCCATTTGTTATTAGACTCAACTTCTGAAGAGAAGTGGTAGGTAGCTTTTACATCGGATCCAGACAGTAGTTTATCTGTGTTACGTCCGAAACAATCGAAAGGTAATTCCCGTGCTAACGCTAAAATGAATTGAAGTCTTCTGCGGTGCCCACCAATCGTCCGCTTCGTGCTGAAGATAGCGGATAAATTTTTTGTTTTAGCGGGAAAGGATTCTTGTCCTAGTTCATCAAACGTTTTTTTTAAGAACCAAGAAAGACCTGTTTGAGAAAGAGTGACGGAAGGATGATTAACGCCACGCTGGCTCGTAATAATATGTGGAAAATGTTTTAACCATTTAGGGTGGTATCGCTTAAAATCGGCAGGCTCAGCAGTAATAAAAACAACTTTATTAGGTGGGCAAACTGTGGAATCTGATTGAGCAAGTCCATCACAAACAAACCAAGCGTCACATTCCTCAACCAGCTCATCAATCACAAAGGTGTGTCCCCGCCACACTCCGCCTCCCTTAGGCGTTAGTAAGCCGATGGAACACCCCACGGCTTTCATAGAAAGTTTAATTTTCACTGAATAGAAGATTAAGAATCAAGGCGTTGCCATAAACCTGAACCGATCGGCAAATCCAATACGGCACGTGGGTCAGAAGCCAAATAGGCGGGCGGTAAACTTAATATTAAGGTAAAACCTGCTTCACTAAACATCTGTTCTAAACGTCTTCCCGTCATGTGCGGCTCATGCCATTCAACTAATACATAACGGCTGCGCTTTAACCACGCCATCCAATCTTCAGCTAAAAAAATTTCGGCTCCTTCTATATCCACTTTGATTAAGTCAATCGAGTTCAATAAACGAGTTTGTTCCTCCAAATCTACAGATTTTATCTGGCGAGATTTTTCCTTGGAAGCTAATTGAAAAATAGACGATTTATAGGTCGATTTAGATTCAAAATACGACATGGTTTGATTGCGTTTTCCCACAAGTCCGTTGATTAGTTGAAAGTTCTCTTCCAGCTTGTTTGCGGCCAGAGAACGTGCAACTGTTTTCAGCGCATAGGAATTAGCGTCGATGAGAACGGCTTGGCGTAAACCTTTCCAACCTTCCGTCCGTGCCCTGTCCTCAAGGTAAAGGCTGAAGAGCCCACAGTTGCAACCAAGATCCACCCATGTCTTTATTTCGGGAAGTAGTTTTAAAAAAGGCTCATAACTACGTTCAATAAAAATTTCTTGTAGGATGGGAAAGTCGGCTCTGTTTTGTAAACACAAGCGAAGCCCAGAAGCCATTTTAAAGTTAAAATTAGTCCAAGGAAAAACTTTCCAAGCCAAGGAAGTCCCCAATCTTTTTATACCCATAATTAAAAATCATGGTGAAGGAGATGCTTAAGAAAACAATAGTTTTATTTAAATCCAATTGAGCGGAAACTTTTTTTCCAAAGGCGACGTAACCTTCTAATAGACAGTTGTACTTTGTAATAGCGGAAAACGAGGGGTTCTTTCAAGTCCATAAACGGGAAAGCTGCCTGTATCTCTTTGTAGGCTAGTGGAATTGCCACTGGAGCTAGGTGGATGTCATCTAGATAATATTCCATGCGTGTTTCGTCCTGAGCATCAACAAGTTGTTTGAAAATAGACAGGAAAGGAACTCCTTCTTTTTTGCACTCTTGTTCTAGGTGTTTATTAAAAATTCGGGTAACTTGGTTGCGCTCCTGACAGGTTCCATACGTAGGGTAAAGCTTGTCCGATATTTTTAGTTTTACAGTGGAAGCTGGAGGCCCCCAAACGGCAATATTCCAGCCTTGATTCTTAAGGGAAGTGACCACTCCCACATAGCGCACCACTGTATCAAGAATGACATGATCAAGAGGAATCTGGCGCTCTCTACTTTGTTTTAACAAGTGAACCCGGCAATCTATTTCCCCAAAAACCAATAATAGAGGACCGTCGCACTTGTCTAAAGTCTGCAAAAGTTCCATCAAAAGGTTAAAACCCCCAGAGCTAGATTGGGGATTACACAAATTATAAGCTGTCACAGCTCCCAAGCGGAAACTTTTGATGCCCAGTAATCGATCCGCAGAAACCTCTGGCCAGCCGGGCTGAACCTCCCAATTTCCAGAAAAAAAGCTGGCATGACTATCCCCAATACAGCGAATACTTGTTGGGGTTTTCATACTTTTGATACAACGACAGAGATCTTGTAATTGTACAGTTCAATTGACAGTAATTTATAAGTTGTGGCTAAGCATTTTCAGACAACAGTAGAGAGGATTTAATTTGTAAAGTTGCTTCCAGATAATTTTCTCTTGGGAGTTTATAGATTTCTTACGCTTTACACTAGCATAAAGTCTTCTTGCTAGGTCATGACCAACAGAGGACTTTCGACAAAACGAGCCCGCTTCAGAAATTTCTTTCAACTTATACAAATATTCAATCCAGCAATTCCACTCTTGCTTGGTGGGTTGTCTGTCTTTTGTCCACTTCTTCTGTTGATCAAACAAAGAAGAAACTTCTAAGCCGGTAAGCTTTTTACGATAGATAGATTTAGCCCACTCTCTTTTATCTTGCCGAATATGTCCCGAGTTTACCGCACTCATTTGACCAGGGTGTTGACGATAGTATAAAACATTTTGAGGCAAATTAGCCATAGCCGCATGTGGAAGCAAGCGGGTCCACAACTCATAGTCTTCAACCATACCGCGTTCTATGTTATAAGCACCCGCAGCCAGCACTTTGCTTCTATCGTAAACGACGGTGGGATGATTAAAGGCATTTGACCAATTAAGGCGATAAACGATTTCTTCATGACTCAAGGGCACTCGTCCAAGCGGTTTCTTCGTTTGTAAGCTTTTCATTTGACCTCCTAAAACAACGACTTCTGGATTACGCGCAAGGAACATCATCTGTAAATGGAAGCGCTCTGGTAGTGCGATGTCATCACTGTCCATGCGGGCGACATATTTAGTCGAGAGGGTATTCAGGCCTTGATTCAGGCTGGGAGCTAGCCCCCAAGATTCTTGATGATGAATAATTTGAACACGTGAGTCTCTCAAAGAATCTAAATAATCACCCGTTTTTTGTTCCGAGCCGTCGTTTACCACTAATAGTTGAAAATCTTTGTAAGTCTGGGTGAGCAAACTTTGGACGGCTTGCTTTGTGTGATCACAAGTATTACGACAAGCCAATAAAACGCCCAAGGTCTCCATTTTAGTAGGCATCTTAATCAAGTTGAATCCAATGATCCGGAAGGATATCGCCCGAGCTTGGTCCCCGGTCGGCTTTTTCAATCCACTTAGAGGGCGCTATGACAATTTGCCCCGATTTTTGGCCTAGCCAAGCTCCCCACCAACTGAAGGTGCTATTAGCGATAATGTGATGGTGGCAATAGGACATTAAACGCAAGTCTTCGTAATTTTTTTCAGGATCATTGAAATCAATGAATGTTTTTTCAATTTCAAAATTGAGGTTTTCTTTGGCCCACGGAATATCGTCGGAAAAAATGTAGAATTTTAAGTTGTCATGTCGTTCGCTTAAATATGCGACAGCTGTTTTGTAATACGCTAAGGAGCATAATCCATGAATGCTTTGAGTTTTGGAATTGGCAAAATAATCGGCACGCCTGATATGCAGGCTTACGGATGCTCCTGATTGTATCAGATCCGCCATTTCCAGATTGATTTGATTGGCAGGAGTTTTAACTTGAAACTCCTTACGTAAAATATCCGCTATTTCCTCAAAATACCTCGGACTTTGCCAGTAGCCATCCAAGTAAAGCGGAGGGGTTAACTGAAAAATTCCTGACTGGTAACCAAAGGTAGGTTCAGAAACTACGTGCACAGCAGACTTTAGTAATTCTGGAGGGACTTTTGAGCGACCTAACTGGAGCAACACGGGGTCAAACCATTTAGGTTGTTTCCGAAAGTGACGTGAGTCATATCCAGCCAGCATGTCAAGTTGGAGAGGAAAATGGTGTAAACTGTACTTATGTAATTTGTAGGTTTTATACGCCTCTAAATCAACAAACAATAAGGATTGATCCCGCAATGCCAAGGCGCGACCCGTGGCATACTGAAACATTTGGTTCCCTAGGCCACCCGAGAGTCTGATGATGATGGCACTCATATAGTTTTCTGAGTTTGAAGGAATTCTTCTATAATAGAAATTAGTCGGTCAATGGAGGTTTCGTCATAGAAAGGGGATAGCCCCGTGTAAAAACCTCGCTGATGTATTTCGTCGGCACCAAGGAATAGCCGTTCTCCAAAAATAGGAAAAACTTTGGCTACTGGATGGCGGGCAATGTTACCTGCTACCATAGGCCGGGTTTCCACTCCCGCTGCTTCAAGATGCTGGGTTAAACTACCGCGGGAAAACGGGGCATCCTTTTCTAGCATTAAGGGGAGGGCAAACCAGCACGGCTTGGCTAAGGGATGCACGACGGGTCTTTTCAGCCAGCGGGATTGATCAATATAGTCAAAGAAACGTTTAGCTAGGTGGTTGCGCTGCTCGTTAAAGCGTTCAATTTTTTCTAACTGACAAAGCCCGAAACCTGCCTGCAAATCAGTAGGACGTAGGTTGAAGCCCCAATTAAAAAAGGCATAACGAGGATCAATATTTTCGTCGCGCAAAGATTGCACGTTTGCTTGTTCCTCCGTGTTACGAACCCATCCATGAGCTCGCATAACCTTTAAATCGTTTGCTACGGGTTTTTCTGCACACACAACCATTCCGCCTTCCATTGTGACCATGTGATGAGAGAAGAAAAAACTGAAAGTTCCCGCTAGTCCGAAGTTCCCCACTTTAATGCCATTGTATTCCGCACCTAAGGCCTCGCAACAATCTTCCAAAATGATCAAATTATTTTTAGTGGCAATGCGTTTAATCGCATTCATGTCACAAGGATTTCCCATCAGATGAACCAGAAATAGTGCTTTAGTTTGTGGAGTAATGCTTTTCTCTAAATCGTCGATGTCGATATTCAGCGTAGCAGGGTTAACGTCCACTAATTTAACTTTTAGGCCTGCCATCATAGGCGACCAAATATGGGTAGGCCAGGTTACGACGGGGACTAAAATTTCATCACCAGACTTGAGCAGAGGATTAACAGGGTTGGTAAGAAGATGACTGGCTAAAAGATCGGCTGAGGATCCGCTATTGACCATGACGGCATGGCTAGATTTTTGATAAGCCGCAAATCTTTTTTCAAATTCTGCGGTCTTTTCCCACATTGTTGTGCGAAAGCTACAGAGAGAATCTAGGGCTTGTAAAATTTCAGCTACCCCATAAGTGGCCATGCTCAGGGGATACCAGTATTTAGTGCTCTTAGCCTCGTTAATACGACTGCTATGTTCTAGGAAAAGCTCAATGATTCCAGAGAGTTTTTCGATGGAAGGTATGTTATACATGGTAGCTAATTGTTAAATTAAAGTAGGGCTGATTTTTTGAGCTGGCGATATTCCTCAACGGTGCGATGAACTCCCTCCGTTAGGCTTATCTTGGGAGTAAAGCCTAGAGCCTTCAGCTTGCTAATATCCAGACATTTTCTCGGCATCCCGTCTGGCTTCGTGGTGTCCCACATGAGGTTCCCACGAAAATTTACAGTCTCTGCCACAAGTTCTGCTAGATTGCGAATACTGATTTCTTCGCCTGTGCCTACATTAATTAAGTCGGGCGTTGTGACCTTGGTCATGAGGAGAAGCATGGCTCTGGCTAAATCTTCTATGTGCATGAATTCGCGGTAGGCGGATCCGCTGCCCCACAAGGTTACGTCCTGACATTGTCCATCTACTGCGTCAACAAAGCGTTTTACCAAGGCAGAAAGAACATGGGACTTTTTGAGGTCGAAGCAGTCACCGCTCCCATAAATATTGCAGGGCATTGCGCAAATGCCCCCCATCCCGTATTGTTGGTGGTAAGCCTGAACCATGCGCAGGCCGGCTATTTTTGCAAGGGCATAGCCTTCATTTGTCGGCTCAAGCGGACCAGAAAGCAGGTAGCTTTCTTTCATGGGTTGTGGACAATCCCTCGGGTAGATGCAGGAACTGCCTAAAAATACCAACTGCTTGACGCCCGCCAAATAACTTCCATGAATAATATTGTTTTGAATGGCTAAATTCTCATAAAGAAATTGGGCTGGCTCTGAACGGTTAGCTTCGATACCCCCCACGCGGGCAGCCGCTAAAATGACGGTATCAGGGGCTTCTGCGCATAAAAAATCCGCAACCTCTTTCTGTTGTAAGAGATCAAGAACTTCTTTATTAGCGGTAAGAATATTGTGAAAACCTTCTGATACGAACTGCTTTTGTAGGGCAGTCCCAACCATACCTCTGTGGCCAGACAAGAAAATCTTGGCGTTTTTATTCATAGGAAAAGTGTCAACAGGCTGAAATTTAAGACGCACATACAAGACACCATTTACTTTTAAAGTTTATCGGAAAGTATCTTAAGTAAAAGATCATTGGCAAGCACTTTATGGCCATAGGTACGAAGATGACTGCTATCTGAAAAAAGAAGGTTTGAATCTTTTTCATTAGAGAAGGATTTAATCATTTCGATCGAAGGATAGCCTCCCATTTTTAACTCTTGGACCAAAGCCTGCAGACTAGAGGGTGTTTGTATTTGGAAAAATTCCCCTGAGGCGGAATTTTTTTTGGCGGGGACTAGTATTAGAACCGGGACTTTCTCAGCTTGGGCTAAATTCAGGCTTTCAAGTGTCACGTTGCGAACTCTTTGCGTATTTTTTGCCATGACCTCGGGCTCTGTCGCTGCTGCAACTTCCGCATCCGCATCATTAACGCCTGCCTGTATTCGAATATGTTGCGGCAACCAATACCAAAATAATTTTTCCGTCTTTAGCTCATAAAGCCGGGCAATAAGAAGGCTTTTGCTTAGCCAATTTTTTGGATGCCATGATTTATTCTCTTCCGCTCGTAGCCATTCACGCTCGTCTTCATACTCGTTCGAATCGTTCAGATGCAAAATGATCAGGTCTGGTTGATATTGCAGGGTCTGTTTCAGCATAACTTGGTTGCGCCGGACCCCGTAGCCCGCCACTCCAAGATTAAGCACTTCCGCTTTTACTCCGTTACCCCTGAGCATCTCCTGAAGTTGCCAGGCATAAGCGCCCTCCAGACTGGGGCCCCGTGGCACTGAATCGCCCACCACAAAGACACGGTAGGTGCCTTCGGTCTTGGGCATTTGGAAGGCTTGGGGGCGGAAGCGGCGGCCTCCGGCCCGCACCAGATTGACAGTGCCATCCTTTTCCTCAACGAATCCTGCCGTGGGGTGATAACCATACTCAAAACGGCCCGACATATTTTCTGCGAAAAAGATACG
>ENA-ORBV01001783-ORBV01001783.1-microbial-mat-metagenome-genome-assembly--contig:-NODE-1783-length-47120-cov-14.766086_pt1 | contig 47120 bp, 41 predicted proteins | sample MGYA00237777_ERZ505514 | MGnify/ENA primary metagenome ERZ505514 (study PRJEB26160, sample SAMN06269048) | microbial mat metagenome | isolation source: Oligotrophic lake microbial mat | place... | reverse complement strand
TCGACCTTGCGACCGAAGATCGATTCGAGTTCGTCCTGCATGTCCGGCCAATCCCAGTAACTCGTCGCAGCGTCGGGGGCGATAGTGACCAGCACATCGACATCACTGGCCGCATTGAAATCGTCGCGAAGGACGGAGCCAAAGAGCGCCAGGCGCGTCACACCCCACCGCTTGCAGAAGTCAGCGACACGCTGGTGTTCAATGTGGATTCGTGCAGACATGCTTGCTTTCGCCTTTTATGTGTTCTACTCCTTAAGCCCCGACTGCCACGCGCTCGACTCGATAAATCACAGCATCCTTCGCAGCTTCGCCCAGATCGCCTCGATCCAAGGCCTTGCGTACTCGCTCCAGTTTGCGGGCATCTTCAAGGCTCAATGTCGGGCTCCACTCCTTCCCCTCATACTCTCGGAGTTCGATCTTCACTTCCGCCAAATAATCGCCACTCCTAAGGCATCGTGTTTCGGTTCGGATGGTCATGATGTTCACCAGTTATTCATGTGAGTGGAAAGCAGTGATGAGTACCGCTTCGTGGCCTTGGTCGATGCTCAGTTCCCAGACTACATCAATCATATACCTACCAGTCTCGCGCTGTCTCACGAGGATTCGCGGCTCACTTCGCGATAAGCTGTAGTCCTCAAGCAGCGTTCCGTTCTCAAGTCCTGCGATGACAATTTCCAAGTCGATATTACGCCAGATCAGTCGCCGGTAAGCGTGTTCGGAAATGACCACGTGTCCTTGTCGTACCAGTTCCTTCATGTACTCAAAAAGGCTGGTCATCCGTATCATCCTTTGCGGTCTTCATCCTGCACCAGCCCCGGCACGCTGATCGCTTCTGCGATGATGCGCAGAAACTGGCCGCGCTGCAAAAGCTCGCGGCCTTTGCCGCCGCGACCGGTCACTTCGTATTTCGTCGTGCTGATCGTCTGCGTGGCACCGCGATTGGTTTCTACTTCCATCAGATCGCGATCGCCTGTCGATGCTTTGAAGCCTAGGAGCGAATCGTCGCTGCTGAGTTTGATGAGGATCACGCCTTTGCCAGCACCGGCGAGGAAGTTGATGTCATCCGCTTTGCACAGCATGGCACGCGCGCTGCGGGAGGCGGCGATGATGATTTCGCTGCCGTTGATCGCGGTGATGCCGACGATCTCGCTGCCTTTGGATGGGCGTGCAAATTTGCGACCGCTGCGCGTTGAAGGCTCACGGAAATTAGCAAGACCGAAACGCAATGCATAGCCATCGGAAGAGGCGGCGAAGGCGTGCACGGGAGGAATGATCAGATTGTCGGCGGACTCCACGGAAGCTGAAGATTCCGCGCCTGAGTCGGAGTCGGTTCCGGAGGCTGCGCCGATGTCGCCGATGGAACGGGCATCGAGGGAGAGCGCGTGGATGATGCGTTCGCCGTCTTTGAGTTTGAAGAGTTTTTGGATCGGTTCGCCGTAGCCTGTGGAGGCGGGGATGTCGATGATTTTGCAGGTGTAGGCGGTGCCGAAGTTGGAGAAGAAAACGATCGAAGCGCGAGTCGATCCCGCTTCAGCCGCGAGAACGGAATCGCCTTCACGCAGGCGCGTGGTGGAGACATCGCGCACTTCTTTTTGCCGTTTGACCCAGCCATCGCGGGTGAGGATGACGCAGTTGTCTTCATCGATGATGAAGTCTTCCGCTTTGAACTGCGGCTCTTCGCCGACGTCTTCGATGAGCGTGCGTCGCTTGCCCAGGAGCGGATCGCCCTTGACGTATTTGGCGATGATCTCATCGATCTCAGCGCGAACGATCCCCCACCGCCCTGCCGCATCTTCTTCGGCGAGCAATTTGCGAATGGCGCTGGCGCGTTTCTGTTTCTCTTTGAGTTCCTCTTGAATGACGAGGATTTCGAGCTTTGCGAGTCGATACAGTTTCAGTTCGAGAATCGCATCGGTCTGCTCAGCATCGAGCTTGAAGCGATCGATAATCTTCGCTGCTGCATCGGCTTTGCCTTCGCTCTTGCGGATGATGCGGATGATTTCATCGAGTGCATCAAAGACTGCCGCGAAGCCTTCGAGGATGTGGATGCGGCGCTCGAGTTGCTTGAGCTCATGGTCAAGACGGCGGGTGACAACATCGAGACGAAAGTGCAGGAAGTGCCAAAGGATTTCCTTGAGGCCGATGCGCTCAGGTCTGCCCAACGCAGGATTTTCCGTAGGCACCAGCACGGTCATGTTCACATTGAAATTTGTTTGAAGCGACGTGTGCTTGAACAAGTACGCCATCACCATCTGCTCATCGGAATCGCGTTTGACGTCCAGCTCAATGCGCACATCAGTGGTGCTGATGTCGCGCACATCGATGAGCATCGCGAGTTTTCTGCCGAGCACGATCTGTGCGATTTCCTCGACGAGAACAGCCTTGTTCACACCATAAGGCACGCTGGTGATGAAGACTTTTTGCAGCGTGCGAGTTTGCGGACCTTTTTCCCAGGTACCTCGGATGCGGATGGGGCCTTGGCCGGTCTTGTAGATTTCGCGCAGCTCATCGCGGGTATTTAGGACATGGCCGCCGGTCGGGAAGTCAGGGCCTTGCACAGCATCGTTGGCGATGAGTTGATATTCCTTGAGGTCCGGATCATCGAGCAGTTTGATGAGCGCTTTGCAAAGCTCGCCCAGATTGTGTGGCGGAATGTTCGTCGCCATGCCGACGGCAATGCCCGTCGAACCATTGAGCAGCGTGTTGGGAATGCGGGCAGGCAGAACGACCGGCTCTTCCTTGGTGCCATCGTAATTAGGCCGGAAGGTGACGGTCGATTGCCCGATTTCCTGAAGCAGTTCGGTGGCAATCGGAGCAAGGCGACATTCGGTGTAGCGATAAGCAGCGGCAGCATCACCATCCATCGAGCCGAAGTTGCCCGAGCCATCAACGAGCGTGGCCCGCATCACCCAAGGCTGCGCCATGCGAACCATCGCATCGTAAATCGCGCTGTCGCCATGGGGGTGATACCAGCCCATGACGTTGCCCACGACGGTCGCAGACTTGCGATGCTTGGCGGTGGAGTCCAAGCCGCTCTGCCACATGGTGTAGAGAATGCGGCGCTGCACGGGTTTGAGACCATCGCGCACATCAGGCAGCGCGCGACTGGTGATGACCGAGAGTGCATAATTAAGATAGCGCGAGCGCGTGGCATCGAGCAGTGTGACGGAATCGTCTGGGCCTTGCGGCGGAACACCGGATGCGGTCTCGCCGGGCGGCGCGGAGCCACCGCCTGCATCAAAGAGGCTGTCATCGGACGGTGAATCGGATTTGCGTCGCTTGGCCAACGCGCCAGCCCTCCTTGGCGGGAATCACGGGAGTGAAATCAGGCACAGGCGTAGCTCCCTCCACGTCTGCGGCTGCGAAACATAACGGAAAGCGGAAAAGAAAGAAAGTTCAGGGTTCAAAGTTCAAAGTTCAAGGTTCAGGGTTCAAGGTTTGAGGTTCAAGGTTCTTGCGCGACGAGCGCTCCTTCAGGCCGGTGGCGTCCGCGACTCGTTGAGTCGCGGCTCACAACTTGCTGCTCCTAACTTTGAACTTTGAACCTTGAACCTTGAACTTCATAAACTGTCTGCCATGTCGCGCATTCTTGGCATTGATCCTGGGCTTCGCATCACCGGCTACGCCTTGGTCGAGCGCAAGCCTAGCTCGATCGAACCCGTGCTCGTCGAAGCCGGTGTGATTCGCCTCAACAGCAAACTGCCGATGGAAGATCGCCTGGCGCAGCTCTATACAGAACTGACAGAGCTGATCGTGAACCTCAAGCCAACACGGATTGCGGTAGAAAAACTTTACGCGCACTACAAACATCCGCGCACGGCGATTCTGATGGGGCACGCTCGCGGTGTGATTCTGCTGGCGGCGAAGCAGAATGATCTGGTCATCGAGCACATGCCTTCAACGCTGGTGAAGAAATCGCTCACCGGCTACGGCCACGCTTCCAAAGAACAGATGCAACGAGCAGTGCAGGCTCAGTGCAAACTGGCGGCGCTGCCCGAGCCGCCTGACCTGGCGGATGCGATTGCGATTGCGCTGACATGCGGGCGCAGGCTCTGAGACGTGAGGTTTAATGCTGATGGCTGATAGCTGATGGCTGCATTTTCACAGCCGCAGCGTCCTCGCTGCGCGTCCCCTTTCAAATATCACTCTTGTCTTTCCAGATTCCCAAATTGCCCACCGCTGAGGCAAGGCCCCAAACACCGCTTGATTCTCGTGCGCTTGGCCTGATGTTTGCTTATCTACATTGTGATGTCAGACGCGATCACTCTGAAGAGCGCCGGGCAATGGACGTTTAATCAATGTTAAATCAGAACTTAGCATCAAAACGCCCCTGTGCCTGCTGGCTGTGCAATGGATGAGCACACTTGACTAGGATTGCTGAATTGGGATACTCAGACTTCCTTAAATGGGTAGAGCGCTCAGAACAGCGCGGCCACGCGAATCGTAGAGTCCTAATCAGACCTCAACATTCGCCCTCGGCCATGTTGAGTGAACCGGAACGATCTGGGGACTCTTCTTTTTGAGCCTGTTGAGTTTTGAACCCATTTGAGCCCATCGGGATTTTTGACATTGAACGCGTTCGTATGAACGTTCAGGGATGGATGCGACGGCTAAACCCGTGACGACGAATTGCTGAGGTGCGCTATGCGTGTTTTTATGCTTGGGTGGGAGTTCCCGCCGTTTATCAGTGGTGGCCTTGGAACAGCCTGCTATGGCCTGACCAAAGCGATGAGTCAGCAGGAAACTGATGTTGTCTTTGTGCTGCCTAAATCCGTCGGCAACGAATATTCCTCGCACGTCAAACTGCTCAGCCCGCAGCTCCCCAGCGCTGCTCAAGGCGATCGCTCGCCTGCTGCCGTTGCGGCGTCCTATGAAATCGCAGGCACCGGCCCCATCGCACAAGGACCGATCTTCGGCGGCCCGGCAGTTAGCTCCAAAGAGTTTTCCCATGTCATCTTCAAGGCTGTCCCCTCGCGGATGATCAGCCCGTATCAATCCACTGGCGGCTACGTTCACACTTCTACGGTCACTGGCCGCGCGGCTGTCGATCCCGGCCTGGAACCGATCAACATTCTGGGCGGCGGCCCGCAGCCTTCGTCCGGTGGCACCGGGGGTGTCAGCGGATCCAACACAGGCGGCGGCCCCATCGCTCATTATGAAGGCGATCTCTTCGCAGAAGCGCAGCGGTATGCACGCCTGTGTGTCGATCTGGCGCGCGGCGAAAAGTTTGATGTCATCCACGCCCACGACTGGCTCACCTTCCCCGCAGGTTTGGCCGTCGCCAGTGCCACGGGTAAGCCGCTGGTTGTGCATGTGCACTCGACCGAGTTCGATCGTGCTGGCGAAAATATTCATCAGCAGGTGTATGACATTGAACGCCGAGGCATGCAGGGCGCGATGCGCGTCATCTGCGTCTCGCATCTGACGGGCACCATCGTCAAGCATCGCTACGGCATCAACCCCGCCAAGGTCGATGTGGTTTACAACGGCATCGAAAACGGCACCGCAGCAGCGGCCCAGACCAGCGGCCGCGCTCCCATCCGAAAAGGCGACAAGGTCGTGCTCTTTCTCGGCCGCCTGACCATGCAGAAAGGCCCGGAGTATTTCGTCCGCGCTGCTCGCAAGGTGCTTGAGAAATACGACAAAGTGAAATTCGTCATGGCTGGCTCAGGCGACATGGCCAAGAGCGTCATCGAACTCGCAGCCGAGGAAGGCATCGGCCACAAAGTCCTTTTCACCGGCTTCCTGCGCGGCGAAGATGTCGAAAAAGTCTTCAAAATGGCGGATGTCTATGTGATGCCTTCAGTCAGCGAACCATTCGGCATCGCGCCCCTTGAAGCCATCAGCCACGATGTGCCTGTCATCATCAGCAAAACCAGCGGCGTCGCCGAAGTGCTGCAACACGCCCTGAAAGTTGATTTCTGGGACGTGGAAGAGATGGCCAACAAGATCATCGCCGTGCTGCGCCATCCGCCACTGAGTTCGACGCTGCGTGAACACGCTGACATGGAAGTGCGGCAGCTCACCTGGGACGGCGCCGCCACCAAGTGCCGCGAGGTTTACTCGAAAGCGATCGCATCGATGCCGCGGTGAATTTAAATCGTGTGGCACTGGCAGGCCGTCGCTCTGGACGGTTTGCCAGTGGCGAAAAAGTAGACGTATATTTCATCGCCACTGGCAAACCGCTCAAAGCAGCGGCCTGCCAGTGCCACACAATCGGCCAGTGCGACACGATCGATGCAGCCAAGTCACGGCTCATCCAACTCTTCATACAAACAACAACACCCGCCTCCTCAGCGGGTGTTGTCGTACACTCTCGGGACTGGATGTTGCCATCGCAGCGCCGGGGAATTGTAGGCAGGCTTACCGTCAAAAGCTTTGCTCAAGCGGTGGTGCAGGCACAGTATCTTGAAGATGCCGTGCCTGAGTCTCACCTTATCGTCAAGCAGCGACGCCTTCCTTGATCTTCCGTTTGCGGCCGACCGTGCGCTGATCGCTGGTCATGCGGCGACCTCGCTGTTCATTCATCACCTGAATCAGTTCTTCCGGATCGCGGGCCCAGATATCAGCCCCGATTTCTTCCGCCAAACCTTCGGCCCTGTTGAACACGCCGCCGCCCACTGCGATTTGCAGGTTCGGACAGACGCCGATGTCGTGGAGATTGTCGATCAGCAGACGGGTGTAAGGCACGGTGCTGGCAGCTGCACCGAAGACCAGCAGCACATCGGCCTGCATCTCGCCGACGGCTGAAACAATTTCATCATTGGCCACGCCGCCACCTACGAAGAACACCGTGTACCCGTCGGCTTCGAGCATGTCTGCTGCAAGCTGGCCGGTCAGCTCTTCCGCCTCGTCAGGGCCGCAGGTGAGCAGCACTTTGCGGTTTCGGCTGGGTTTCTGTTCCAGACGCATCTGCATCTGATCCGCCAGATTGCGAAGCAATCGGGTCGAATAATGATGGGCGAGATTGGAGAGCTGGTCGGCGCGGTAGAGATTCTGGATGTGCTCAATGGTCGGCCAGAACAGGCGGGAGATGACCTTGTCGGCGGGGCAGTTGGCGTCGAGAACTTCATCGACAATCTGCCGGGCACCGGGGCGGTCGCCACTGATCAAGGCGTTAAAGAAGCGTTCGAGCAAGGCGTCACGATGCATGGGAGGTCTCCGGGGCGCTGCGGGGTCAGGGCGTGATCCTGACGGCCTAGATGTTGGCTTGCACCCGCGTCCTGCGTGTGCTTGCATGAGATCGATGCGGCTGAGCCTTCCGCGCTCAACTCGCCCGGTTCCTCGCCGGGGATGATGACCCTTAGTTCATCGGAAGCGACGACAAACCGCTTGACTAACCGGCACGACCAGCAGAGCCCAAATCACCGGCACCGGCTATATCAACGTAAATATCTGAATTCATTAAACTTGCGACATACTGACGAGGATCCGATAACGTGAACCACCCATTGCAGCTCCTAAACGGGGATGCTGGAATGGCGACTGTTATCGGCTCTATCAAGCATTCCATTTGCAGAGGGGCCAGGCAAATAAGCGAATCGACAACTGAGAGACTTACAATCGAAATGGCGATACAGACCAGCGCCCAGCCGGGGACAAACCATTGAACTTAGCAACCGGCCATACCCAAACTTTGGTGCCGCCGTACTGTCAGACCCAATAATTATTGAGGCCAACTCCATTTGACATTGACGTTATCAAAAGGTTTCTGTTAAGATCAAAGAGGTCTGTCGGGGGCGCGTTGCCCTTGAACGTTTAACATATGGTTTAACAACCAGGAGTTTGATCATGCGATTTCTTGCGATTTTTGCGGTTGCGGCTCTGTTGAGTCTCGGTGGTTGCGGCGACAAAAAAGATGCACCGGTTAAGGATGCACCTGCGAAGGTGGTTCCCGTGACGGATGCAGCCAAGGCTGCTGCTGAAAAGGCTGCTGCTGAAAAGGCTGCTGCTGAAAAAGCGGCTGCTGACAAAGCGGCTGCTGACAAGGCTGCTGCCCCCAAGTAATTGGGCATCTACCAATCGGATGAGCTGCCCAGCGTTCGTAAGAACGTTCTTAGTTGCAACACTTCTACCTATGTAGATGTCGTTGTCGGTTCAGACTGATCCGTTGGCCGAATCGTATTAAAGACCGAGTCGGGTTGAATGACAGGTGCGCCTGTTCTTCAGCCCGGCTCGGTTTTTTATTTGAGTGTTCGATGATTCGATCCTCCGCTCTAACGCGCTGTGCGCCCCATCTCTCCTCTTCGCTTTTTTCATCGCAATCCTCACAGACGGATTAAGTCGCCCAGACAACGCGACGATGGTGCCAATACCGTGCATCGTGCGGGGGGTCCGCTAGTGCAAGGATAGGCGGCAATATGAGCCAGCCGTTGGAAAAAATTCACGTACACCGTCGCAGCCGACCGGCGAGAACGCCCAGCCTGCGCTTCAACCTGGTCAAGCGATCGCTTGACATCGTCGGAGCCAGCGTCGGCCTCATCCTCGTCGCACCGATCCTGCTCGTCTGTGCAGCATGGATCAAACTCGCTGACGGCGGCCCAGTTTTTTACAGCCAGTGGCGCGTCGGACAAGACGGTTGGCTCTTTCGCATTTACAAGCTGCGAACGATGAGCCTCACTGCTGAACGCTGCGGCGACGCCCGCTTCGCCAGTGCTCGCGATCCTCGAATCATCCCCGGCTGCAACTGGATGCGCCGCTCACACGCCGACGAATTGCCTCAGCTCATCAACATCCTCCTAGGCCAGATGAGTCTCGTCGGTCCACGACCCGAACGACCGGAAATCATGGAACAGCTTCGCCAAGACATCCCGGGCATCGACAAGCGACTGGCCACCCGCCCAGGACTCACCGGCCTGGCCCAAGTCCGCAACGGCTACACGAATGATGTCCAAGGCACCCGCCGAAAACTTGCCTACGACCTGCAATACCTGCGAACCCGATCCATCAAAACCGACCTGATCCTCATCCTCCAAACACTCCCCTGCGTCTGGGATCAAGCCGCGCTTTGAAATGAATTTGATTCCTGAACTTTGAACTTTGAACTCAGAACTTTGAACTCTCGAAAGCTCCCATGAACACTTCACTCATCACAACCCGTCGCCTGCTCCAAGCGGTGCTGATCGTGTCGATGCTGGCCGGTTGCCAGACGACGTACACCGACTTTGATGCGTTTGTGCGTGACCCGCAGCCGCTGGTCACTTCGACGGAGTATCGCCTTGCGCCGCCGGATGTGATTCGCATCACCTCCAAGCGCGTGCGTGAGCTGCATGGCCACACGGAGACGATTCGTCCCGATGGTCGCATCACGCTGCCGCTGATCGGCGCGGTGATGGTTGCAGGCAAGACGCCTGAAGAAGCGAGCCTCGAGATTCAGAAGTTGGCCGTGGACTTTTATGAAGATGCGGATGTGAGTCTGCGAGTGGACATCTTCCGCAGCAAAAAGATTTTCGTCTTCGGTGAAGTGCAGGTCGTGGGAGCCTACCCATACGACGGCACCAACACCGTGCTCAAGACTCTGGCCGTCGCTCAGCCGACACGCCTTGCCGACCCCGCCAACATTCAGGTGATGCGTCCCAATCGCAAAGGCGAAATGATCAAGCGTATGACCATCGATCTGAACAAGATGGTGCGCGAAGGCAACACACGCCTCGATGCGGTACTTGAGGAAGGCGACATTCTTTATGTGCCGCCCAATCCGATGGCCAGCGTCGGCCTGGCGTTCCAGCAACTGCTCCTGCCGCTCCAGCCCGCTGCCCAGACTGTGCAGGCTCCGACCGACATCGCCACGCACTCCTCGGCACGCCCCTTCGGCAGCGACGAGCGCAACTGACAGGAAGAACCGCATTCATCGTGCATCGAAAGACATTCACTGGCTCTGGTTGATTGGAAGCGACCCCATGTGCAATCTCACGAAAACGTCAACTGAAAATCCGTTTCAAGAACACAACGTTGCATCCTTTAGACCCAGGCCCTTGTCATTCACCGAGTAACTCGTCATGAGTAAACGCAGCACACAAACAGAAGCCCTCTTTGAGGTCTGGCGCGTCCTGCTGAAGTTTCGCTGGCGCTTCGTCATGCCCGCCTTCGCCGTCGCCGCACTGGTCTTGGCGGTGAGCATGTTCCTCCCGCGCAAGTACCGCGCCGAGGCTGTCTTTGAACGGCGTACCGATATGGTGCTCGCCGAGATCATGAAGCGCGGCGCCACCCGTTCCTTTCAGGATCCACGCGAGTCGCTTCAGAATGAAATCGTCGGCGACCCCGCACTCGATCAGGTCATCGATCAGATCAAGCCGATGACGAGCACCAGCAGCGGTGCACAGATCGACCGCGCTTCGCTGCGCAGCGATCTCAAGCGAAAAGCCACCATCAGCTACGACATCTCCTCCACCGATCTCGATCGCATCCGCGTCGGCTACGTCGGCGATGATCCAACCGTCTCCCGAAATATCGTCAACCTGCTGGTTCGCAACTACATCGAGAACACCCGCCTTCGCATCGAAGATCGCCTGGCCCAGAGCTCTTCATTCTTCCAGGGCGAAGAGAAACACGCCCGCGAAGAAATCGAAAAACTCGAAGCGAAGAAACTGGCATTTGAAATCGAAAACGCACGCCTGCTGCCTGACAATCCAAACAGCGCACAAGGCACGATCGCTGATCTTCAGATTCAGCTCACCGCCGCCGCCGAGCGTCGCAATGCTGCAACCGCCAGGATTCAGACGCTTCGAAAAACACTGGAAAACACGCCGCAATCGACGCCTACCGTCGTCAAGGGTCGCAATCCAGAACTCGATCGGCTCGAAAGCCAACTGCGCGAACTCGAAGCGAAGTACGCCGAGTTTGTCGGTGTTTACAAGATGAAGCCCAAGCATCCAGATGTGGTCGCTGTCACCGAGCAGATCGACGGCGTCAAGAAAATCGTCGACACCACAGAAAAGACCATCATCGTGCAGACCAGCGATGTGCCCAACGCACGCTACGGCGAGATTGAAATCGCCCTGAGCCAGGCACTGACCGATCTGCAATCTGCCGAGCGTCAGCATGGAGTCATCGATCAGCAGGTCGCCGCCGCCAAACAGGAATCCAGCGGTGTGTTCGGAGTGCGCAGCGAGTATGGCCGCATCGTCCGCTCCATCGAAGACAGTCAGCGCGAGCTGACTTTCTGGCGCGAGAATCTGCGCCATGTCGAAATGGCCCGCACCGCAGAAAGCGGCGACAAGGGCATTCAACTCGCCTTCATCAAAGAGTGCGATGTCATCCACAAGCCGATCTCGCCCAACCTCGCACAGGTGCTCATGGCTGCGACACTGCTGGGCCTGATCGCCGGCGGCATCAATATCTTTTACGCCTACCGCACGGATGAAACCTTCAGCGATGTGCAGCAGCTCGCCAGCGCCTTCAGCCTGCCGACCTTCGGTGCGGTGAGCGAGATTATTTCCACAAAGAGCGCTCGCATCCGCCGTGTTCGCAATCTGCTGCTCTATCCGATCAATGGCACGATCATGGCGACGGTGCTGGTGATTCTCACCGGCCTGCTTTACCTGAGCCTGGAGAAGCCGCACATGATTTCGCAGTTGAAAGCAGACCCGGTCCGCTTCTTCATGGACCGCGTCAATGGCACACCCGACGCCCACGCGCCCAGCATCATCGAGTCCGCAAGGCTCGGCGCACGGTTGCCGCAGCAGAAGCAAGAAACGAACTGAAAAGGATTTGGGGTATGGGGTGTAGGGTGTGGGTTCAAGGCATTGAATACAACACCTGAAATCCAAGCCTCATGCCAGAAACCGCAAGTTTTTTCCGACCCCACACCCTACACCCAAAACCCCGCACCCCAACGCCGCCCGAATGGAAACGCCATGTACGACAGTTTCTACAACCTGAAGATGATGCCTTTTGAGAATACGCCTGACCCGCGATTCTTTTTTCAAAGCGAGCAGCACCGCGAAGCGCTGGCCGCCATTGAATACACCATTCGCATGCGCAAGGGCTTTGTGCTGATCACCGGCGACATCGGTTCAGGCAAGACCACCGTCGGCCGCGCCATGTGCGAACGCATCGGCCACAGCGCCACCATCGTCAACATCACCCACAGTCACCGCGATGGCGAATCACTCATCCGCCAGGCACTGCGCGCTTTGGACATTCGCTCTCAGCGAAACGAAGACCATGGCCGAATGCTCGAACGCCTTGGCTCCTACCTGCTCGATCGCGTCAACCAGGCTTGCCCCGTGGTCCTCTTCGTCGATGAAGCGCAAACGCTCAGCGATGAAGCACTCGAAGAGCTACGGCTGATGAGCACGTTCGATACAGCGACGCAAAAGGCGATTCAGATCGTGCTCATTGGTCAGCCTGAGCTGCGCCAGCACATCGCCAACACTCGCCGCCTGGCTGCACTGCGCCAGCGCATCGTGCTGGCCAAGCATCTGCGTCCACTCGATCAGAAAGACATCATCCTCTATGTCGAGCATCGTCTGCGCGTGGCCAGCAACAATCCTTCGGTGCCTGCGGTGCGCTTTGAAGCAGGTGCCTACAACCGCATGCAGCAGACCACGCATGGCATACCTCGACTGATCAATGTCATCTGCGACAACGCCCTGCTCATGGGCTTCGTCGGTGAAACGCGCAGCATCGGCAGCGCAATCGTCAATCGCGTCATCGAAGACATGGTGCCTAACTTCGGCGACGACTCGGACTCAGGCATTTCCACCACGCCTGCCTTAGGCCTGACGGGGACGTACTAAAATGGGATATCTCTTCGACGCCATCCAGAAATCGGGTCAGCAGCCCAAGGCCGATGCGCCTTCCGCCGCTGATGTCGATACCACCGAATTTGCAGCGCCCGTGACACCTGTCACCTCTGCACCCACCACCGGCCCAAGGCTTTCGCTGGCCGGCCTGATGGATGAGAGCGCTGCTGCCGCTGCGCCGCAGTTGCCGCCCGCGCCGATCTTCGCACCTGCGCCCACGGTCAAAGCGAGCGGCGATGAATCCTCGCCGCGTTTGCGACTGGCACTGGACAAAGATGTGGACGATCGGTTGGTCGCAGCGCTCAAGCCATCGAGCCTGATGGCGGAAGAGTATCGCTCGATCCGCACCGGTATCCTCGCGCGCTGGAATCATCGTTCGCATCTGGTACACACCATCACCAGCGCCACGCCGCAGGAAGGCAAGACGATCACCAGCTTGAATCTGGGCTTGAGTTTCGCCGAGCTTCAAAGCCGAAGCACGATTGTCGTTGAAGCTGACCTTCGTCTGCCACAGTTCGGCAAGCTGTTGAATCTGCCCAAAGGCCCGGGACTCGTGGGCTTGCTCAATGGTCAGTGCACACTCGATCAGGCGATTCAGGAAGTGGGCCCGAATCAGTTGCATGTGATTCAAGCAGGTCGTCGCATTGACAATGGTGCGGTGCAATTGCTTTCGGGTAAGGAAATGAGCACGCTGATCAAGACGCTGCGCTCCAAGTATGACCATGTGATCATCGATACACCGCCGGTGGTTGAACTGGCTGATGCCGGTGTGCTTGGAGCACAGAGCGATGATGTGCTTCTGATCGTTCGACTCAACCGCACACCCAAGCCGCTCATCGAACAGGCCATCAGCACTTTGGCGAGCTACAACGCGCCTGTGGCTGGCATCCTGGCGACCGATCAGCAGCCGCACATGCGCCGCTATCACAGCAAGTATGGCTACAGCTATCGCTACAGTCGTTATGCGAAGGCGGCGTGAGTGATTGGGATATTTGAAATTTGAAATTTGAGATTTATTAGTGCTGGGGGGATGGGCGTTTTGTCGCGCTGTTTGGCGCATCGAGGGATTGGATGAAAGAACAGAACAAGCCAACCGTCCTGCGGGTCACTCGCCCGACGCTTCTGATGCTCAGCCACTGCGTGCCTGTCGATGGCAGCACTGATGGCGACCGCGCTCGCGCCTGGCAGTTGCTGGAAACGTACAGCCGATCGCATGAAGTGAAGCTCGCCTGCCTGGCTGATGGTGCGGTGTCGCTTTCGCAGTGGCGGCAATTGCATGGCAAGACGAAACAGATTGTGATGGAGCCGGTCGGGCAGCTTCGCCGTTGGAGCAGTCGCGCGATGAGCATCGCTTCAAGCGCACTGGCTGATGCGCTGCTCATGCGACAGAAACTCGCGCAACCCGTGAGCGAATGGTCCACCACCGGCGGCATCGAGACGGTGCTTTGCACCCGATTGCACCTGATGGACTGTGCCCTTCTTGCCGGTGACTGCGAGCGCATCGTCGATCACCATGCCGGTGCTGATCTCACCAGTCACCGCGCTGCACAAGCGAGCACGTGGATCATCAGCGACCCCGCCGCTTCACATGAGATTGCCGCGCTGAACAAGCGAACCATCTTGATGCCTGTGCCGCAGCCGGTGCGAGCGCAGCCTTCCATTCGTTTGGTTACCGGCGAAGACGAAGGCCCCATCGCGATGCCTGCCCCGGTGTTGCACAAGGCGGCGTGAGAAGAGATTGGAGATTTCAGACTGGACGTTTACTGAGAATGCGTTATCATTCAGCGAGTCTTACCTCGCGGAGGATTTCGCTTGCAACGGTGGCTTTCATTCATCTTCGTTGTGCTTCTCACCCTCACCGGCTGCGGCGGCGGTGACCGCGATCATGCTCATGATGATCACGATCATCACAAAGACCACAGCCACGATCACGATCATGACCACGACCACGCCCACGCCGGCCCCAATGCTCACTACTGGCTCGACCCCCTGCTCACCCGCCAGTTCATCGAAATGGTCCACGAGTCTTTGGGCCAAGTGATCGCCAGCGCTCAAAAAGAAAATCGCAAAGCGAAACTCATCGTCTCCATTCATCCGCTGGCCAGTCTCATCGGCGAACTCACCGGCAGCCTCGCGGCCATCACCACCATGCTCCCGCAAGGCGGCTCGCCGCACGGCTTCGAACTGACACCCGACATCCTGCGCTCGCTAGGCGAAGCGGATGCGCTGATCATCATCGGCGGCAACCTCGACCCCTGGGCCATAAAAGCTGCGAAAAACGCGGGTAAAAAAGACCTGCTCATCATCACCTTCGCCAGCCTGATCGAACAGCATCAGGAAGGTCACGCCAGGCCGACCGCCGCAGAACATCCGCTCGCTGCGGCACAGAAAGCAATGCTTGCCAAGATCGATGCGCTCCACGATCGCTACACGCAGACCACCGTGAAGATGCCCGTCAAGGAAATGGTCACCTTCCACAACGCTTTCGACCTCCTCGCTGCAAGGTATGGCCTCAAGGTTGTCGCGCATCTCACGGAGATGGATTTGCCCACCGGCGCAGAGGTGACGCCGACGCATTTAAGTGAAGCGCGCCAGGCCGTGATCAAATTCAAACTCAAAACGCTTTACGCCGAGCCTGCTTATCCTGACTCGGCCTTGAGCGCCATCGCGGAGGCCACCGGCGCCAAGGTTCTGAAGCTCGACGATCTGGGCGGACCGGATCGCGCGGGCTATCGCACTTATTTTGAGATGATGGATTCCAATCTGAAAGTGCTGGTTCAAGGACAGCAGTAAGCGAAGCAATCACTGAGCGGCAAACTCGATCGACTCCCTCGCCCATGTCTCACTCTCACGACCATCTTCACGATCATTCGCACGACCACGCGCATGATCATGCTCACGATCAACATCACTCGCATGATGCCTCCGATCTGGCGCATCACGCTGCACAGGACATCATCTGCCTGCAAAACGTCGGCTACCGCTTCCCCGGTTCCAGTTCATCGCAGCAAGGCGCTGTCGCACTTAAAGACGTCACACTCCACGTCAATCGCGGCGAGAATCTGGGCATCATCGGCCCCAACGGCGCAGGCAAAACCACGCTCCTCCGTATCATGCTCGGCCTGCTCGAAGACTACACCGGCAGCGTTTCCATCATGAATCAGTCGCCGCGACAGGCCTGCGCCAAAGGCAACATCATCGGCTACGTGCCGCAGCGCGCTGATGTCGAATGGCGGTTCCCTGTCACGGTCGAGCAGGTTGTGCTCATGGGGCTCACCGGCTCCACCAGTTGGTCGCCCTGGTTTTCTCGCAGTGAAAAAGAGCGAGCGCAAGCCATGCTCGAGCGCACCGGCATGATCGATCTGCGCAACCGCCCCATCGGCCAGCTTTCAGGCGGACAGCAGCAGCGCGTCTTTATTGCTCGTGCGCTCGTTGCTCAGCCACCGATCCTGATTCTTGATGAACCGCTGGTGGGTATTGATGAAACGGGCCAGGAGCAGTTCGCTCGCTTCATCCACGAGCTGCACGAATCGCTCAACCTCACCGTCATCATCGTCAGCCACGACTTGCAAGCCATCGCCGCCGGCTGCAACCGCGTGGCTTGTCTCAAGCAATCGATCCACTACCACGATGCCCCCGCCGGCCTGACGCGCGAAGTGCTCAGCGAAGTGTTTGCACACGAGATCGCGCCGGTGATGCGGAAGTAAGTTCAAAGTTCCGAGTTCAAAGTTCCGAGTTCCCAGTTCAAAGTTACAGGATCAAAGTTTCGACGTTGAACGTTTGTCCATACGAGCTTCGTATTTATGACTCAGAACCTTGAACCTTGAACTTTGAACTCGGAACTTTGAACTCGGAACTCAGAACTTTTCAATTAATGAACGCCCTTGATTTCATCCTGAACTTTCCTGCCGCCCAGCGTGCTCTGATCGCTGGCATCGCGGTGGCTTTGGTCTGTTCGCTCTTGAGCGTTTTTGTTGTGCTCAAGCGCATGGCCTTCATCGGGCAAGGCGTCAGTCATGCGGGGTATGGCGCTGCGGGCACTGCGTTTTTCATCGGCCTCATCGATACTGATCCGCGCTATGACCTGATCCTCATGGCCTTCTGCATCGCTACCGCTTTGCTCATCGGCATCATCTCTCGCCGTCGCAAAGTCGAAGCTGACACCGCCATCGGCATCCTGCTTGTCGCCGCGATGGCGTGGGGTGTGTTTCTGACAAACTTGAGTGCTGCACTTCAGAAAGTCGGCTCCGCCACCTACTGGCCCTGGTATGCCCAGCACATGGCCACCGCAGGCAATCGGCCTAACTTCGAAGCCGTGCTCTTCGGCTCGATCCTCAACACCACGCCGATGCAGATGTACAGCGCGCTGATCATCTGCGCCATGGTCATGGCCACGATTTTCATCTGCTTCAAGCGACTGGTTTTTTTCGCGTTCGATGAGCCGACAAGTCGGGTGTATGGCGTGCCTGCCGGTGCAGTGCATCATCTGCTGCTGACCTTGCTGGCCATTGTCGTCGTGCTCACGATGAAGCTTGCGGGTGTGCTGCTGGTCTCGGCGATGCTGGTGATTCCCGGTGCCACCGCGTTGCTTCTATCGAGCAAACTCGAGCGCGTCTTTGCGCTCTCGTGCATCACCGGCCTCATCGGCGTCGTGGGCGGGCTCTTCGTCAGTCTGGAACTGGGCTTCGCCGGGCCGGGGCCTTGTATTGTGGGGGTGTTGTGTGTGCTGTTTGGGGCCGCATATATCGCAAGGCGATGGCGGCGGTGAGCAAATACTGTTCGTGTTCAGCCGCTTGCGGCGTAGCGACGTCAGCGCGAAAGGTCAGCGTCCATTCTTGTACCCGACAGCTCGCGAACTCGCCATCGGCCTTGTCCGAGTGCCACGATCTTCGATGACATTCGCAATCCTCCGCAGGCTTACGCCTGGCGGCTCGGATGGAAGCTGACGCCCGGACTTTTCAACATTCTTATTTCGGCCGTTTCACCCTTGCGAAGTCGCCATCCGATAGCTAAGGTATGAGTCTGTCAGGTGCTTCCTTGGTTTTTGAAGGTTGCCTGGGCGATCGATGCCACAGGCGAAATGGAAGACTGGCTCGCAGCCCATCGTCAATGCCTGGACGTTCCGCGGAATAATCCACGGAATGCTCTGAATCGTTTCGGGATCCTGTTCGCCTTATTTTGCCGTATCCATGTGGATACCTCAGCAGATTCAGGCCACGGTCCCAGACATGATCCCCCTCGGGCTTGATGGAATCATCGCCATTGGCCCTACGCTGGCGCTGATCCTGGAAATGGGAAACTTGTATTGCTTTGGTCAACACCGCAGGGTTCGCCCGGCTCCTGTTTGCAAGGTCAGCCGAGTCATCGTCTGCTTTGCCCGCTGTGCAGGACACGCGTCCGCAGGTCGGCTGCCCTGGTGAGCCTCCATTTTGAGCCTGCATTTGAGCCTCCATTGAACGCTTTCTTTGAACTGTCCCCATTGCCAATCCGACTCGCCCCGACCCATGACCGCGCGGTGAGTTTGTTCATGTTCATGACTTTGTTTGGCGTGGCCTTTTTGCCATGACTTCGTTCGCCAAGGCGAACGGCTAAATATGGATTCCGCGATCGCTTCCCGTTGTTGTTCCTCGTCACCTGTTTCGATTTTTGTTTCCTGACCTCGGCGCTCATTGCCCATGCAACCATCCTCCACTGGTATTCTCGAACTGTTCAACCGCGACGGCCGCATCAGGTCACTCGAAGGCTCTCTCGCTTCGGATCCCAATGATCCTGTGCTGCCTGCGAATCTGGTCGATCGTTTCCACCTTCGCCCCGGTGTGCAGATCGAAGTCGAACTCGGCCGGCCATTTGGCGCCAACGGCAACAACGCAGTGAATCAAGATCATCTGCTCGCTCACCAGCGACACCGCCAGAAGAAAAAAGTCAAACTCAAGCACCGCATCAATCCCATCGGCCCAACCGCCAAGGCGGTGCGTGATGTGATCACCATCGAAGGCTTGCCGCCCGAGGAATACGCCAAGACGCGCCGCTTCGAGGATCTGACGACGATCGATCCGCACCCGCGCATCACGCTCGAATACCCCGGCTGTACGCCTGACTGTCGCCTGATCGATCTGTTCTGCCCCATCGGTTTCGGTCAGCGCGCGATCATCACCTCGCCTCCCAAAGCTGGCAAGACCACGCTGCTTAAGAACATCGCCACTGCCATTCGCAAGAATCATCCGCATGCGGAAGTGATCGCGCTGCTCGTTGATGAACGGCCAGAGGAAGTGACCGATTTTCGCCGTAACGTGCCTTGCAAAGTGTGGGCGAGTTCCAATGATCATCCACCTGAGCGACATGTATTTCTTTCGATGCTCGCTATCGAGCGGGCCAAACGATTGGCTGAGCGCGGCCAGGATGTGGTGATTCTGCTCGATTCGCTCACCCGTGTCGGCAGAGCTTTTAATACGGCTCCGGGTCTGGTCAATACCGGCCGCACGTTGTCGGGCGGTTTGGATTCAGGAGCACTGGCGATACCCAAGCAACTCTTCGGTGCGGCGCGAAAGTTTGAAGAAGGCGGCTCGCTGACCATCATCGCCACCGCACTGGTCGATACTGGCTCGCGCGGCGATCAGGTCATCTTCGAAGAGTTCAAAGGCACCGGCAATATGGAGCTCATCCTCGATCGCAAGATCGCAGAGCGTCGTCTCTTTCCCGCCATCGATCTGGCAGCCAGCGGCACCCGCAAGGAACACCTGCTTCTTGATGCAGCAGAACTGACCACCATGACCGCCCTTCGCCGTCGTCTGCTGGCGATGCAACCTGCGATGCAGGTCGAGCAGCTTCTCAAGGCGCTGGAACGATTCAAGACCAATGCTGATCTGGTGGGCAATCCGCAAAGTCCGGCACGGGATTGAAGCATTTTATAATTGAAGACAAGCCGTCGCTGCGAGGAATGACTACGCTGTGCCGATGGCTAATCCTTCATCGCTGAATCCGCCTGTTGTTCCCGCGCTGACGCTTGAATGTTGCCATCATCGTCAAGCTCGTCTGCGCGAAGCGCTGCATGCGCTGGACCTGCGCGGCGCGGTAATCACCGATCGACGTCACGTTCACTACTTCACCGGGCACTGGTCGCGCTTTGTGCACAATCCTGTGGTCTGGATCGATCGTGATGGCCCGACGATTCTCGCCTTGCCCGGACCAGCGGATCATGGCGTGGCTGCGGAAGAAATCTGCGTCTATCCCTCGAACGATGACTGCACGCTGGTCGATGATCAGCGCGGCAGCGCGCTGCACACGCTGCAAGGAGCATGGGTAAACGTGGAACGCATCGGCTGCGATGGGCCGCTTTGGCCTCAGTGGACAGGCGCAGCGCAGGTGGTGAATCTGATGGACACGCTACGAACACTTCGCAGGTGTAAGGATGCAGATGAAGTCGCGCTGCTCTCATTTGCACTGGATGCCAGTGAGAAGGCTTACGCTCACGCGAGACAGATCATCAAGCCCGGCCTCGATGAAACCGAACTCTGGGCGCAGTTGCAATACATCATCGCTGAGCACATCGGAGAAACGACCGGTGAACTGGGCAATGATTTTCAGGTGGGCGCCATCGGCAACGCGCCTCGCCGCAGGGAGATGCAAACGGGAGAGATCGCGATCATCGATCTGGGCGTGATGGTGCGCGGGTACAACGGCGACATGTGCCGAAGCATCGTCGTAGGCGGTGAGCCTTCGCCCAAGCAAGAGCGTGCACATCAGCACATTCTCGAAGCGATTGCATTCATCGAAGCGACGGTGAAACCGGGCATCAGTTGCAAGTCGCTGTTCGCGCAGGTGCAGATGATGCTCGATGGTTTTGAAGGATTTTCCTTCCGCCATCACCTGGGCCACGGCATCGGCATGAACCCGCACGAAGCGCCAAGGCTCAATCGACTGCACGATGACCACTTCGCCATCGGCGACCTCTTCACCGCTGAGCCGGGGTTGTATGGCCACGATCTGCGCGCAGGCATCCGCATTGAACACGCGTATCACCTGACGAAGCACGGCCTCGTGAAACTGACGAATTCCACTGCGGAATTGGTTTGATTTGCACTCCGGTTCAACTCTTATCCGCATCGATCACATCAGGCCCTTTGCCCGCTCGCTTCTCATACACACCATTGCCCGCCTTGACGTATTTCGTGAAGCCAAGCTCCGAGATGCGAGCATCGGACAGGTTGCTCTTAATCGACGCCTCCGAATCTTTGCCGCCCAGATTCGGCGCAGTGATGACGCGCCGCACCGGCTGCTTGCTGATGGGGTGTACCTCAAGGGGCGGGTCGCTCATCTTCTGGCGATACTCGAACCGCGCCCCTTCCTGGCCATCTTCGTGAATGAATTCGTAAACGTAAATCGGCATGGTCACACCTTATTCATCTGATCGCCGCAGCTATTAGTTGGGAGACGCTGCCTGTTCCTTGATCACGATGATCGTCGGATCGTTCAGGTACTTCTTCGCCATGGCTTGCAACTTGGCGGCATCCACGGCCTGAACAGCGGCGAGGAATTTTTCTGATTCGTCAACTGACAAACCATAGAGCTCGTTGATCGCTGCTTCCATGGCGCGGTCGCCATTGGACTGCTTGCCAAGGAACTCGCTGGTGAGCACCGCTGCCTTGGCGCGGGCGAGTGTTGCATCGTTCACAAGTTCGCTGCGAATGCGCTGGACGACGCCGTTGGTGCGCTTAATGGCTTCCTCCACATCTGCTGCCTTGCAGTTGAACATGAAGGCGATGTAGCCGGGAATGATGCCCGGCGATTGGAACGCGCCCACGGCATACACCAGCGCAGGCACCGAGCCACGCAGTTCCTGATCGAGCCAGCCCACGGGGAAATTATTGATGACACGGAGCATCACCTGAATCGCCGCAAAATCTTCATCACTGCGTGTGACGCCGGGGCCAAAGCCGTAGCAGACCGCCGTGGTCGGCTTGCGCGTCGGGAACTCCAGCACGCCGCCATCGGGATAATCCGCTGCGACCGCCTTGAAGGGAACCGGCGCTTTCGCAGGCATTTTCGCAAAGAGTGCCTCGGCTTTCTTGAAGACCTCTTCAGGATCGACATCGCCAAACACGCTGAGCACCGCTTGATCCGCGCCCAGCGACTTCCTGTGAAACGCTTCAAGATTCTCCGGCTTGAGCGCGCCCACCACATCCGCCCTGCCGATGGGCCGAGTCTGCCAGGCGTGATCCTTGAAAAAGTTTTCGCGGAAGCGAACGCCCAGTTCGCCATCCCATGTGTCGTTCTGCCGTTCGATGGCAGCGACGAGTCTGGGCTGGAGGTTGGTCCATTCCGCCTCGGGGAAAGTCGGATTCAAGGTGATGTCCGCGACAAGCTCAAGCACCGTAGCCCAGTCGTCCTTGAGCGCGGAGGCTTTGGTGTAGTGCACGTTGTTGCCCACCGAAGTGGAAAGGCCAGCGCCCAGGTCTTCGATCTGCGTGGCGATCTGCTGCGCGGTGCGCGTGTCAGTACCTTTGGGCAGCATCGACCAGGTCGCATTGGCCACGCCTTCGATGCCCGGCTCATCAGCGAGCAGACCGCCCATGTGATACAGCTCAATGGCGACAGCGGGAATCGTCGTGCTGCGGCCCACCAGTAGCTTGAGCCCGTTGGACAACGTGTATCGCTTGACCGGTTCATTGCTGGCGGCGTTGGTCGCTGCTGCGCCATCGTTGCCACGTGCACGAATGAGCTTGATGATCTCGCTGTTGTCCAGATCAAAGGGCTGCTGCGCTAGCGCAGCTGGATCGACTTCATCCTTGGGACGCGTCAGCGCAGGAGGCGGGCCGCCAGCGGAAGGCGTGAGCCGAAGCATGATGGTGCGCTGCGCGACGAGAAATTTCTGCGCTGCCACCTGCAAATCTTCAGCGGTCACTTTCTGCACAGATTCAGCGTATTTCTTGAGATAATCCGGATCGCTGGTGCTGATGACATCGCGGGCCAGACGATCAGCCATGTCCTCGGCAGTCTGTGCAGAATAAATGACCTGTGCAATGGTCTGCCGTTTGGCGCGGGCCAGTTCTTCGGCGGTGACGCCGGTCTTTTGCACTTTCTCCACTTCAGCAACAATCGCAGCGCGAACCTTGGCGATCGCTACATCGACGGCTTTGCTCGCATCTTCACCGGCAGCAGGCGGCGCGACGGCAACATCCGCATCGATACCGAAAAATCCTTCGCCCCAGGTGGCGCTGAAGTTGTATGCGCCAATGGAATTCACCAGCCGCTGCTGATCGCGCACCGAGCGCACCAGGCGCGATGATTCGCCCTGCCCCAGAATCGAGCCCAGCAGATCGAGCGCGTAATCACCCTCGCCGCCGAGCCGTGTGCCAGGCCAGGCCATGCGAATGCGCGGACGGCGCACATCGGCAGTGCCGCTGACTTCGATGGCCTTTTCGATCACCGGCTCCGTCGGGAAACTGAGTTTGGGCAACTCGCCAGGCTTGGCATCTTTCCAGAGGTGGGCAATCTGCTCGATCACTTTTTCTTTCTCGATATCACCAGCGACGACGAAGACCATGTTGTTGGGCACATACATGCGCTTGTAGAAATCGTAAATCTCATCGCGGCTGATGGAGAGAAACTCATCGAGGTAGCCGATCGTCGGATGCCGCGCTGGGTGGGCCTTGTAGCGGGCCTGCTGCAACATCTTCCAGAAGATGCGATCTGGCTCGCCCTGCCCCATTTCAAATTCACGCTGAATGACCTGTCTTTCGCGGTCGTATTCTTCCTTGGTGATCTTGCTGTTCTGCATCCAGTCACTGAGCAGGCCAATCGCATCGGCAGCAAACGGCCGCGTGGTATTGATGTAGTAATACACCTGCTCAAGACTGGTCGCCGCATTGGTACGAGCGCCGATGCGGCCGAGAATCTCATTCGATTCCGCTTCGCTTCGCGTGCTAGTGCTGCCACCAGAAAGCAGATGCTCCAGAAAGTGCGATAAGCCAGCACCGACATGCTCCTGCTCGTAGATCGAACCCGTCTTGATCCAGACCTGTGCAGAGACCACCGGCGCGGTGCGAATTTCCTGCGCGATCACGATCAAACGATTGGGCAGTTCAACCATCAGTCGATCAGGCTTGGACTGCAAGATGGCATATTCCTTGACAACGGACGGCGCGATGCGAGGTTCGTTGGAAATGGGATCGACTTTCGCTGCTGCATCTTTGACGGGCGCATCTTTCGTCGCACTATCTTTCATGGGCGCATCCTGTTTAGGAGCGTCCTTCATCGGCGCGTCCTTCGTTGCACTGTCCTTCGTCGCTGCATCCTTGGCGGACGGCGTGAGCTTTGATGCATCCTTTGTTGATCCATCTTTCATTGATCCATCTTTTTTCGCAGGGCCCTCCTTAACAGGAGCATTCGGATCGCCCGGTTGACAGGCGGAAAGAGCAAAACCCAGCAGCACGATTCCGGCGAGAGAAACAAGCATCGAACGCATAGCACAACCTTTCAGTAAAACATCCTGACATCATCCCCGCCTACAAACGCCCCACCGTGAATCAAACATTTTACGCAATCTGACGCAACGCGTTGAACGTCGCACCTCACGCACACTGCCTCACTCCAAGTACGATACGCACCATGGAAGACTGGCAGTATCAACCCGCCAAGGATCAAGGCCTCACACCCGTCGAAAGCTGGCGCAGCCTCAAGCGCGAAAGCGGTCTGGCATCCTCCATCGCCCGCCTCGGTTGGCGCGGGTTCGTTCGGCTATACCTAAGCCTCTATCATCGCCTCTCTGTCGAGGGCCGCGAGCATCTGCCGGTGAAGCCGCCGTTTGTGATGATTGCGAATCACACGAGTCACCTTGATGCCGTGACACTCGCCTCCGCCCTGCCTTCAAGGTTGCGTGATCAGATTCTGCCGGTGGCTGCGGGAGATACTTTTTTCGATACGCCGATGCACGCCGCTTTCGCGTCGCTCCTGATGAATGCTCTGCCGATGTGGCGACACAACTGCGGCAGACACGCACTCAAGGAGATGCGCGCCAGGCTGATCGAAGAGCCTTGTGCTTACATTCTTTTCCCCGAAGGCACGCGCAGCAGGTCAGGAGAACTGGCGGCGTTCAAGCCTGGGCTGGGCATGATGATTGCGCAGGCGAACGTGCCGGTGGTGCCTTGCTATCTGAGCGGCGCGTATGACGCATGGCCACCGCTGAGCAAGTGGCCGCGCCCCAAGCGACTGCGATTGCGTATTGGCAAGCCGTTGAATTTTGCGGAGACGCCGAACAGTCGTGAAGGGTGGGAGCAGATTGCGGAGCAGTGCGCGCAGGCGGTGCGGAGGTTGGGGGGAGGAGAGAAATAAAAGTGCGGCAATCCGAGCCGCAAGGCGTAAGCCTGCGGGATCTCGGTGAGAGAGTGATGATCCGAGGATCCGCAGACTTACGTCTAGCGTCTCGGATCATTTTCCGCACATGCCAACACACGATTGACTTCTTCAAACCATGGGCGAAGAAAAGTCTGATCGGCGACAAACGAACCCATTAATCGCGGACCATCAGAATCGCTCCGGAATTCGTATTCGCCAAGAATGTGCCCCATGTCATTCACCATCAGTTTGAGCCGAACGCCCTGCTCCATGGCTACCAACTCGACATCACGCGGAGTTTCCATAGCTGCCACGAGTTGGCCCCGAAAGGCAACAAGCTCATCACGTCGAATGCTGCAGCGATAAGCTGCGGTGATGCCGGGAACTTGCACATGCACATCGCAAGCCATCCAACCTTCCACGTCGGGAGACGAAAAGCGGAGTGAGCCGACCAAGCCGTGAGTATGAAAAGTGATATCCAAGTTGAGGCCTATCAAAGAAGCATTTTGCTGTAGGTCACTCGCGCGATTGCACCGGCCTTCACACCGGTAGCATCCGCGACGTGTTACGTCGCGGCTCTTGCTTGCTTCACTTGGCGGCGATTCGGCGGGCGATGTACTGGCGCAGTAGTGGAATCTTAGTCGTCGTCGCAAGCTTAAGGGCGCGATCCTTATCGAGTGCGACTGCGGGTTCGATGCCATACCAGATCATCAGCGGAATACGTGCGTCATTGACATCTTCTGCATGCGAAGCCAGTGCCTCGGCGATAGCCCAGCGATCACTTAAAGATATACGCTGGAGCAATGATGCAATTTCCAGACGAACGATAGGCGATGGATCGTTCTTGGCTATCTCGACCAGTTTCTTGATGAACTGATCCGTGACAAGACAATCCTCCAGTTGCAGTCGCAGTGTCCAAGCGCGAACAGCCGCGTCGGGATGGGCTTTCAGTCGCGAGCCATTGTTACCGCACACAACATGCGAAGCATGCAACATCCAGAGGCCATTCAAGGTGACAGCGGTGCTCCTGGGTTCTGTGCCAAAGAGGAGCGATTCAATTTTCTCCGGTGTTCCCGAAAGGTCATCTTCCTGTGCATGCCGTTCCTGAAGCAACCGGATAGCGCGACGGGAATACCAGACATTATCCGATGTCGCGAAATCAATCAGATCCAAGGAAGACAGCTTCGACAAATCTGCAACCTTCGGCTTGGGCTGAGCGCCGCCGCCGACATAGGTGATCTTGTAAATTCTTCCCGTCGTCGTCTCTGCTTTGTCGTAATCATGACACTCGCCGGTGTCGTGCCAATCAGACATATAGACGCCGCCGTCGGGGCCGGTGATCATTTCCAGACCGCGGAACCAGTCGTCGTTAGCGAAGAGAAAATCTTTGTTGTGTTTGATGGTGTAGCCGCTGTCCTTGGCGTGGAGCGTGTCGCGGTTGACTCTGCCGCCGTGGACGTTGGGGATGAATGCATTGTGGCGATATTCAGCAGGCCAGTTATCACCTTGATAAATCATCAGTCCTGCATGAGCGTGGCCGCCGCCCGCTGCGTCGTGTGCCCCTTTGCCGCCGCGTGAGTCGGTCCATTTTGTACCTTGGGCCCAATGGATATGGTCAGCCGGGCTTTGGATGAGGCCGTAACTATATTTATTGAAATCTTCGCCGAACATACGTTCGTAGTGGCCGCCGGGCACTATATGGAATATATGTTTGATGACGCAGTTGGTGACGAACATCTGGCCATACTGATCCCAGTCCAGGCCCCATGGGTTGGTGGTGCCGTGAGCGACGACTTCGAATTTATGTTTGGTCGGATGGTAGCGCCAGACACCGCAACTGATATTGATTCTGTCTTTGTCGGCAGTGCCGGGCTTACCAACTTTGGAAGGCGCGGTGATCCCGTTGCATCCGTAGAGCCAGCCATCGGGGCCCCACTTGAGTGCGTTGAGTACGTTGTGTTTACCTTTGGTGGACCAGCCGTCGACCAGAACGGTTGGCTCAGCATCGGGGATGTCGTCGCCGTTTTTGTCGGGGATAAAAGCTAAATCCGGCGCGTTGCATATATAGACACCGCCAAAGCCCAGAGTAATACCGGTGAGAAACCGGCCTTTGTCCCAGAATATTTTCTTCGTATCAAACTGACCATCGTTGTCTTTGTCTTCGAAGATAACGATGCGGTCGCGGCCGGTCTCTTTCCATGTTGGATAGGAGAGATTTTCAACGACCCAGAGCCTGCCGCGATCATCGAGCGTCATGGCGATGGGCTGGACAACATCAGGCTCACCGGCGAAGAGCGTGACCTTGAAGCCGTCGGGTACGGTGATCTTGGCCAGTGACTGCTGGGGCGAAAGGTGAGCAACATCCTTAGCAGCGAAGGATGAGAGCGGCACTAGACCTGCAACCATCAGGCCGACCGCCAGCCAGGACACCTTGCTGCGTTGACCATTGCGTTTCATCAATTATCTCCGAGTGTTCTGGAATTCTAGGAACCGTCACTTACCCGTCAATTGACTGACTTGGCCGCGAAGTTGCACTGCGTGCTCACGAAGTTTCTGCCCCAGATCATCTCGCTGCCGGTGTACCTGGGCAATGACGCCTTCGATCACCGCCGACTCACTATTCCAGTTAAGGACGGGCACGTCATAGTTGAGCATTTCGCACAGGCCATGCAACTTCCAAGTATTTCCCTCGAATGCGACGATCGGTGTGCCGGCAAGTGCAGCGAAGATCATCGGGTGAAATCGTCCGCCGACGAGCAGATGAGCATTGGCAATCGCTGCGATCGCGTCCCGGTAATCAGCAGCAGGTGCCTCGATCATTCTGAGCGTCGGGTCCTTTCGCTTGAGTGCGGTACCTAAGGCAGTGTCCGTTTTCGTGCTCGACAAGAGGACCAGTGGAAGATCAATCACTTTGCGGATTGCCTGTATCATGCGGTGCATGGCCGGGATGGAACCTCGATGGAGCGATGACGAACCGGTCAAGGCGATGTAGCGCGGCGGCAGATTCAGTTGCGACACTCGTTCACGCGTTTCAGTGTCATCCAACATCGGCGTGACAAAGGCGGCATCGGGTACAAGCGTCGCCTGATGGACGCCCAGGTCATGAAGCGAACGAAGCGAAATCGGATCGCGCACCGTGACATGATCCAGACTCTTGAAGACGGACGAGACCAACGATTCAAGATCGGGGCGGCCAGTGATATCGATCGTCTGATTGACGGCAGCGCACCAGCCACCGCGCCGTTTGATCAAGGCGAGCAGGCCCAGCAAAACAATAAGATGACCGGAGTTGCGATGCATCATGCCTTCGCCATTGAGATAAAGACGATCGGGTAATGGCTCGATCGGCAAGGTGCAATTCAACTTTTCCAATGCCCGGCTCAATTTGTGAAGATCACCAGAGGTGTCACGAATACAGGAGATTATTCGCCTTTCTCGTAGCCTGCGCATCTGTTTGATAAATCGAAAAGGTAGCGGCGAGCGGCGCAGCGAATGGATCGATGCCTGCGGCCAACGCTCAAGTAATGACCGGCGAAGACCAGTACTGGTGGCGACACAGCCCCAATTGTGATTGTGAGAGGTGTCGTTGACGAGCCAGATATTCATGTCGCGCACAGTGATGCTCAACGTTGCCACCTTTCTGCAAGCTGAGTGTTGAGGTTGCACAAGAAAGCCGCATTCATCGCCATCACTTGTGCTTGATCGACGGGAGCAAAGTCGCCTAAACTTCTGTTCACATCAAAGCGGGCCATGTCCGCCATTGAGAGGCGTCGCAGTCGATGCAGTCTTTGCTGTGCTTCGAGAAATCGAAGGTGCTGAGCCTGTGGTCGGTTTCGACGCGCGCGCAGAGCGAATGCGGCACGGCCTGACAAGATGGACTCCGTGATCATTGACCCGCTCTCTTCAGTGCAGAACACGCATTGGGACGCGCCGAGATAGGCAAGCATCACCTTGCGTGGCTCCTGCGTCCACCAGACGGCATCAGCGAGAACAGCCTCATCGAGGTGCTTACGCAGCACAGCTTCGCCTCGCGCGCCTGTTCGCCGTGACGTGGTGAGCAGCCAGCGCACAGACGACTGTTGTGCGAGTTGATTCATAGCTTGCGCCAGTTCAGCCCAGTCTGCATCGGTGTAGCGATAGCCACCTCCGTCGCCGCCGATGATCATCGTCCACAGACGCTCATCATTCAGACAGTGTTCCAATCGATATTGCTCACCGGCTTGTGCGGCCTTGGCTGGATCAACCGCCAATGGAAGATAATCAAGCTCGATATTGTTATTCACACCTTCGAGGCGAAACGGCGTGATGACGGCGCTGAAAAACGATGAACGCAATCCACGCAAGGTACCTGCGAATAGATTGGGACAGTCGAACTGCCTTGCGAACGAAGCATTGAGATAGACCGTCGATCCACCTGTCGAAAGAATAAGATCGGGTCTCGCGGCAGGCATTTCACCGATTCGGTAACAGGCCTTTTGTAGCCATCGCGGCACAGGATGATTGGTTCCGTGGAGCCAGTAGTGCATCACCTGTCGCACTGCACCAAGTCGCATGTGCAGCTCGATCCAATGTTCATTCAGAGGGCGAATCTGCGCCAGCGAACGAAGGATGCCTCGCGTCGTGCCCAGATGGCCGGCACGACCATCACTGAGCACCCAGACATTTGCTCGTGACAGCTCGCGTGCATCAGCATCGTTTGGATCGGGCTGCGACGGCTCTGGCGTGGGCAGGTTCACGTGCCGCCTCCTTGCTCATCGATCAGTTCCGCATAGACCGCCATCGTCCGATCGAGCATGTCGCGCCGCAGAAAAGTCCGATTGGGCGAAATCACCGGCTTATCCCGGAGAATTTCCATCGTTCTCTCGACAGCGGCGCTCACATCACCCAAGGGCACTCGGCCTCGCGGAAACAGTGCGCCCAGTGTTTCGGAGACGCCGCCCAGATCGTAACCGATGGCTGGGACACCCAGTGACAGCGCTTCGACGGTGGTGCGTCCGAAGGCTTCGACTGGATGCGCCGAGAGGACATAGACGATGTCGGAGATGGCGTAGATATCGCGGATGTCCGAACGATTGCCGGTGAATGTGACATGGTCGGCAACGCCGGCCTTCTGCAAGGCATCACGCACTTCCTGTGAATAATTCTTGCGATTCGCATCTTCACCGCCAACGAACAAGCCATGCGCATCGATGCCTTGTGCGCGAACCTCGGCGAGCAGCCTGGCGAAATCGAGATGTCCTTTTCTCCGAACAATGCGTCCGGGCACGGTGAGAATGATTTTGTCATTCTTCAGGTTTGGATACTGCTGATGCCACTGATCGAGCCAAGCTTGCGATGGACGATGACCATGCGGGAACTCTGACGCATCGATGCCGCGATAGACAAGGCGAATGCGAGCCGGATCGGTCTTCGGATAGTTTTTTGCAATGTACTCTTCAACAGTTCGGCTGATGGCGATGACACGTTCGCCATAGGTCATAACGCGGCTAAAGGCGCTGACGGAGTAAATGCTGTGAACCGTGGTGACAAAGCGCGGCCGAGTCGATTGATGCATGCCTTTCCATGCGAGATATCCGACCCAACCGGGCACTCTCGAGCGTGCGTGCAGAATGTTGACATTCTCCTGCAAAAGCAGCTTTCGCAGCCGACGGATCAGCAACAACGTCATAGGTGACTTCTTGCCTATGTTCCATTGAATGTGTTCACTGCCCTGCTCGATGAGCTTGTCAACGAGTGGCCCCCCAGCAGAGATAACCATTGAGCGATGGCCCAGTCGCACCAGTTCTTGCGCGACTTCAAGTGTGCCGCGTTCGACGCCGCCTGATTCGAGTGCGGGCAGAAGCTGCACCACCGTCAATCTTTTGCCTGTCGAGGTCAATGAACAAACTCCCAGTGTCAGCCGTTCGCTTTTGGAAAAGGAGTATCCACCCAGTTGCCGATCACCGCAAGAACCGCTCGAAGACAATCTGCCCGCAGCGGTCGGCTTCATCAATCTTCATCGGAGGCGATCGCAGCTCGCCACTGATTTGCCACGCATCGAAGGTCGTGATCATCTGTTCCCTCACCAGTTGTTCGAGACCCGCCATCACTCTGGCGATGCCGGGGCGAAGGACGCGGCCGGTTCTGCCGCGCGGCATGGCGAGCAGGCCGACGGCTGCACCGCTGGTGAGTGATTCATACACCATCGACACGCTGTCTTCGGTGACCCACACGAGGCCGCACTCTTTCATGCGATCGCCGACCCAGCCTTGGGGCGTCTGCTCAGCGGGCACGATCATCAGATTCGGCAGCGCGAGCGCGGCCAGCGCGGCAGCAAAGTCAGGCGGTGTTCGCCGGGAGGTCGTGAGTGTCCATGCGATGCTCTCATCGCGTGCAACGACAGCCTGAATCTGCTGCGTCAGCGCAGCGGCGTTCCAGTCGTAATTCTTCGAAGGTCCGCCCACGAGAATCAGGCCGCGCGAAGGTGATGCGCTATTCGACGGCTCGATGTTGTTGATGGCACCTTTGGTGAAGATGATGTTGTCGCGCGGCAACACTTCATCATGCTCAGGCACGATACACAGATCGAACCAGCGCACGGGCAACTGCGGCGCCATCATCACAATGGTCTTGCCGCCGCGTGAAGAACGAGCGGCCAGCATCGCCAGATGCGTCGCCTGCCCCGCACCCAGAATCAGCGCCGGATCAGGCAGCGATGCACCCGATGGAAACTTGCGCCGCATCCATTGCCAAAGCGAGCGAGCGCGCGAAGGCACATCAATGACATGAACATTCAAGTCAACACGCTTGCGCAATGCCGCGATCAGCCCACGCACCTGATTCAGGTGCCCCGGCTTTCCATCGGAAAGGTGCCAGATTTCGCACGGGCTGGACATGTCGAACAGAAGGCTCCAGACAAGAAATGGCGGGCGATCTTCCTGATGGCTGCCGTGTTCCTGTGGCTGCGATTATAGAGATGTGCGCGAGCGGCGGAGGGAGATGGTCGTGGTGACGGGTGAGCCACGATTGAACACATCCCACGCGGAGCGTCGCAGAGCCTTTGCTCCGCGGCTAAACAGAATCTTCGCTATATTTGATCGTTTCGTTTGACACCTCTGCAAACCGGTGGCATACTTCCAGCATGAAGTTCGCCCCTGACACCTTTGGCTTTTTTGGTTTTTACTGGCTCGATGCCGCATCGGGAGCGTTGTAACTTCAGCTTGAAAGCTTGAAACACACGACCCCGATGCGGCAAGCATCGGGGTTTTTTTTATTCATACGCCTTCAGCAGACAGCCATCAGCTTTCAGCCTTAAGGCACGCATATGTCGATGTCATCTGTGAACAGAAAATTTCACGCTCAAAGCTAATTGCTGATTGCTGACTGCTGATCGCTTTTCCCCACCCTAGGAGCTTCGCCATGGTCGTTGTCATGCATCCCGATGCCACCAAAGAACAGGTTCAACTCGTCGTTACAAGGGTACGTGAAATGGGACTCAAAGATCACGTGATCGTCGGCACCGATCTGACCGTCGTCGCAGTCATCGGCGATGATCGCAAAAAAGACCGCGGCTCACTGGAAACACTCCCAGGCGTTGATCGTGTCGTGCCGATTCTTGCACCGTACAAAATCGCCGCTTTCGAGAGCAAGAAAAAACGCACGCAGGTTCGCATCAGCGATCAGTGCATCATCGGCGGCTCGCACATCCCGATGATCGCGGGCCCTTGCAGTGTCGAAAGTGAAAAGCAGATCATCGAGACCGCGCATAAGGTCAAAGCCGCTGGCGCTCACGCCCTTCGCGGCGGCGCGTTTAAGCCTCGCACCAATCCCTACAGCTTCCAAGGCATGGGCGAAGAAGGCCTCAAGCTCCTCGCCAAAGCTCGCAAGGAAACCGGCCTCGCGGTGGTGACTGAAGTCGTCACGCCTGGTGAAGTCGAATTGGTTTCGAGTTACGCCGACTGCTTGCAGATCGGCACGCGCAACAGTCAGAACTTCAAACTTCTCGATGCTGCTGGTCGTCAGCCCAAGCCCGTGCTCCTCAAGCGCGGCATGGCGATGACGATCGAAGAATATCTCCAGGCTGCGGAATACATCCTTGCTGCAGGCAATCCGAATGTGATCCTCTGCGAGCGAGGCATTCGCACCTTCGAGGACCACACGCGCAACACGCTGAGCCTTTCTGTCGTGCCTGAGTTGCATTTCCGCACGCATCTGCCTGTCGTCATCGATCCTTCGCAAGGCACCGGCCACGCCCGACTCGTACCTGACATGTGCAAGGCTTCGGTTGCCTGCGGCGCGGATGGCCTGATTGTGGAGGTGCATCCCGATCCTGCGCACGCGATGACCGATGGCGCACAGTCGATCACGCCAGAGGTCCTCGCCGAGACGATCCGCATCTGCGCGAAGTTGGCGGCTGCGGTGGATCGCAGTATGTGAGTGTCATGATTTTGCCAAAGCGCGGGATATACTGAATGAGGAACCTCAGCCATGAATCACGTCAAAGCCGTCTATCGCCGTGGTGTGTTCGAGCCGCTCGAACCGGTCGATATGCGTGAAGAGCAGCGCGTCGATTTGAGTATCGCGCTGGCGGGCGAGTCCACACCGCAGCAGTGGGTTGATGCCCTTCGCAGCACACAGGCAAAGATCATCAAACGGTACGGGCTGCTTCCTGACAGCAGCGGCGACATTGCTGAGGACCGTCAGCGATGAGCGACATCGTGGTGGATAGCAGTGTCGTGACCAAATGGTTTTTGCCGGAGGTCGATTCCGCCAAGGCGCTCGATCTGATCCCCCAGACACTGGGGCAAGGCGGCAGGCTTATCGTGATCGATCTGATCTTTCCGGAAGTCGCCAACGCGATCTGGAAACGACAGCGACAGGGGCTCATCACACCCGCTGAAGGAATCCAGTTTTTGGATGCCCTGACCTCATCACCAGTGCATGTCGAACCGTCATCGCCGCTCCTGAGTAATGCTTACGAGATCGCCACGCAATACGATCGATCGGTTTATGATGCACTCTTTGTTGCATTGATGCAGAAACTGAATCGCCCCGGCATCACCGCCGACGAGCCGCTCTACAACACCACCCGAAAAAACTTTCCGCTGATCCAACTGCTTCGGCTTCTGTGATTGGGTTCAAATCGCCCTGCCAGTAGCGCATGATTCGATGTCCCTTGATGTGAATACCTCCATGCCTTCCGATGACAACACGATGATCCGCACCGTTGACATGCGCGTCGATTACGACGACATGACCGCGGTGCAGGACATGAATCTCTCCATCAAAGCGGGCGAGGTGTTCGGCCTCATCGGCCCCAATGGCGCAGGCAAAACCAGCACCATCAAAGTGCTCGCCACGCTTCAACAACCCACCTATGGCGATGTTTATATCGGCGGGTACGACGTGGCAGAACATGTCAACGAAGTTCATAAAATCCTGGGCTACATGCCCGACTTCGCACCGGTCTATGAAGACCTGAAAGTCTGGGAGTTTCTCGATCTCTTTGCAGCGTCCTACTTCGTCACCGCTTCACAGCGGCGCGACCGCATCGACACGCTGCTTCGCGAAGTCGATCTCTTCGCCAAACGCGATGCGAAATCCGGCGGCCTCTCGCGCGGCATGAAGCAACGCCTCTGCCTGGCCAAGACCATGCTGCACGATCCGCTCGTGTTGCTGCTCGATGAACCTGCCAGCGGCATCGATCCGCTTGGCCGTATTCAGATGCGCGAGACGCTGCGCAGGCTCTCCAAGCAGGGCAAAACCATTCTCATCTCCTCGCACATCCTCACGGAGATGAGTGATTTTTGCACCTCCATCGGCATCATGGAAAAAGGCCGCATGGTCCTGCATGGCAGGGTCGATGAGATCCTCGGCCAAATGTCGAACAAGGCGAAGCTGATCGTCGAAGTCGTCGAGGTGCACGAAAGAGCGGTGGAGATCACGCTCAATCAGCCGGGCGTGCTCGACGCCATCGCCACCGATCACCGCCTGGAAATTTCCTTCACCGGCAGCGACATCGAAGCCAGCCAGTTGCTGGCCGTGCTCGTTGGCGAACAGGTGAAGATCAAAGCGTTTTACAAGCGGAAGATGAACGTGGAAGACATTCTGCTCAACGTCGGGGCAAGGGAAGTGTCTTGACGGCACCGCGAATTTGCCGCGCCTCAACCGAGCCGCAAGGCGTAAGCCTGCGGTGCCCCGGAAAGCCAAATCGCTGCGTGACTCCGCTCGCTTACGCATCGCGGCTCGGACACACCATCGCGCTTTCAGACAGTTCCTACACGCAATCAACCGATAAAACCGCTAAACTCCCCCGTTCCAAATCGGCCCACGGACGTGCTTGCAAATACCGATGCAAGTAGCAATCAAACGCCGTGGCCGTCTTCAATCGCACAAGGATTCGCACATGACCGCGCCATCAGAAAACACTCCCGCCAATGCTCCTGCCCCCGGAAACTCCCCGCTCGCCAAGACGATGGACAACATCGTTGCCTTGGCTCGCCGCCGCGCTTTCATCTGGCAGTCCTCTGAAATCTACGGCGGCATCAACGGCTTCTGGGACTACGGCCCGATGGGGGCTGCGCTCAAACGAAACCTGAAAGATGCCTGGCGCAAAGACATCATCCTCTGCCCCGGCAACGGCCCCGATGGCAAGCAACTCGATGTGGTTGAAGTTGATTGCACGATCATCATGAACCCCAAAGTCTGGATCGCCAGTGGCCATGCTGCGGGATTTAATGATCCGATGGTGGATTGCAAAGAGACAAAGCAACGATACCGCGCGGATCAGCTTTGGGTGTTTGAAGGTCAGTTTTCCAAGCAGGATGAAGCAGGAAACTTGCCGACGTTCTGCATGGTGGCTGTCGGTTCATCGCAGGAGGAGGCACAGGTCGCGTTTGAAGCGAAGCTGGCCAAACTCTCCAAACGATTTGGCACACCCGAAGGATTCAAGTCGCGAAATTTCATGGAGCTTTCTGCCGCCGAGCGCGATCTCGCGTGGGGCCCTGATGCGACCAAGGCAGGCACGCTCACCGAGCCGCGCCAGTTCAACCTGATGTTTGAAACATATGTCGGGGCAATGCAAAGTGATGACTCCAAAGCTTGGCTGCGCCCTGAGACCGCGCAAGGCATCTTCACGCAGTTCTGGAATGTCTGTGATACCTCGCGCGTCAAAGTGCCCTTCGGTATCGCGCAGATCGGCAAAGCCTTCCGCAACGAGGTGACGCCTCGCAATTTCACTTTCCGTTCGCGCGAATTCGAGCAGATGGAAATCGAGTTTTTCATCACGCATCCTGATGCACTCAAACCCGGCGAACTGACGCCCAAGGATTGGTATGAGTTCTGGTACAAGACGCGCTATCAGTGGTGGCAGGATGTCGGCCTCGCTGGCGAAAATCTGCAACTGCGCCATCACGACAAAGATGAACTCTCGCACTACGCCAAGGAAGGTGCGGGTGTCTGCGATGTCGAGTACCGCTTCCCCTTCACCTCGCCCGGCTTTGGCGAACTCGAAGGTATCGCTCACCGCGCCGACTTCGATCTCAAGGCTCACGCCACCGCGTGTGGCAAGGGTGACAAGATGCGTTACTTCGATCAGGCGCGAAACACACGTTATTTCCCGCACGTCATCGAGCCTTCTGCTGGTGCAGATCGTGGCACGCTCGCGCTACTCTGCGAAGCCTTCACACCCGATCCCAGTCGGCCCAGCGGTGTCTATATGAAGTTCAAGCCGCGCATGGCCCCGATCAAGGCGGGCATCTTCCCGCTGGTCAACAAGGATGGCATGCCCGAGGTCGCCGAGAAACTGCACAAAGAACTGCGCGGCAAGTACGCCATCGAGTTCGACGAAAAACAAACCATCGGCAAGCGCTACGCCCGCATGGACGAAGTGGGCACGCCTTACTGCTTCACCATCGACGGCGACACGCTTTCAACGCAAACCGTCACCGTGCGCGAGCGCGACACGCTGGCACAAGAGCGCATCAGCCTGGACAACGTCAGCGCGTTTCTAGCGGAGAAAATTGGCGAGTAATAGCGGCGAGTAGTAGCGGCGGCGATTATCGGCCCATCAAGCGCCCAATCGTTCCGACCGATACAGATGGACACGGACTGCTCTAATGCGAGAGCAACCGTGTTGTTCTTATGCTGTTTAACTCACTCACTTTTTTCTACTTCTTCACCGGCGTGATGGTGCTGCACCATCTGCCGTTGCCTTGGCGTGTGCGGAAGTTCAATTTGCTGTGGGCCAGCTATTTGTTTTACATGGCGTGGAATCCGCCGTTTGTTTTGGTGCTGATTGCTTCGACGCTCATCGACTGGTTTGTGGGCAAGGCGCTATCGCAGCCGGGCTCGGTGATGAAGCGGCGAGGGCTATTGTGCATCAGTCTGCTGGCGAATCTGGGCATGCTCGGGTTCTTCAAATATGGCAACTTTCTGCTGCAAAACTTCACGTGGATGATGGGGCAGATGGGGATTGAGTACGCGCCGCCCCAGTGGGATATTGTTTTGCCGGTGGGCATTTCGTTTTATACATTTCAGACGCTGACTTACACGTTTGACATTTACTTTGGCAAGATGAAACGGTGGAATTCGTTTCTCGACTACTCGCTTTACGTGACGTTTTTTCCGCAGCTCGTGGCTGGGCCGATCGTCAGAGCCAATGATTTTCTCTATCAGTGCGAGGAGCCACGGCGGGCCAGTGCGAAGCAATTGAGCTGGGGCCTGACGCTCCTGGTGATCGGGCTGTTTGAGAAGGTCGTGATTGCCGACGGGCTGCTGGCACCTGTTGTCGAAGATGTTTTTGATAACAAAGCTGGCACGCGTTTCATCGGTGCGTGGTTTGGATCGTTCGCGTTTGCAGGGCAAATCTTCTGCGATTTCGCGGGCTATTCCACCTGTGCGATCGGCGTGGCGATGTGCCTTGGCTTTGGCATCATGGACAACTTCCGCTTTCCCTACGCAGCCATCGGGTTCAGCGATTTCTGGCGGCGCTGGCACATCTCGCTCTCTTCGTTTCTGCGCGACTATCTATACATTCCCTTGGGCGGCAACCGCGTCAGCAACATTCGCACGCACATCAACCTCATGCTCACCATGCTCATCGGCGGCCTGTGGCATGGCGCTGCGTGGACCTTCGTCGTCTGGGGCGGATTGCATGGCACCTACCTCGTCGGCGAACGATTCCTCATGAAGCTCTGGCCCAAAGGCGGCCTCTGGCGCAGTGTGCCGATGCAGGTACTCGCGGCGCTGGGAACATTCCTGCTCGTCTGCATCACGTGGGTCTTCTTCCGCGCCCGCACTTTCGACAAAGCGTTCTCCATGATCGGCTCCATGCTCGGCAGATACCCTGCCAATCAAGGCGAGCTGATGACGCAGCCGCAAATGATCATCGTCGGCTGCGTGACCGTGGCTATGCTTTACATTCACTGGCAGATGCGAAACACAACTCTCGAAGCTGCTGCGAACAAAACGCCCTGGTGGCTTAGAGCAACCTTGCTCGCGATCATGATCGTGGCCATCGTGATGTCCCCTGGAGAAGACCGTGCCTTCATCTATTTCCAGTTCTAACAATCGGCTGCCTGATGGACCGACCGGCCGCATCTGGCTGCTCGCCATCGTGCTGGCGCTCGGGCTGGGCGCAGCTATCGAAAGCTACTGGCGAAGTCAGGGCCAGCGCACGCCGATGGTCGTCGATGACAAAGACAACTGGTCGCTCCAGCGCGAAAAGCTTTCCGATGGCACGCAGCAGACCGTCGCCCTGCTTGGCATGTCCCGCATTCAACTCGGATTCGCCACGCAGGTTTTCTACGACCGCTACCCTCACTACACCTTGGGGAATCTCTGCATCGAAGGCCTCGCGCCCTTCGCCACGCTGCGCGATCTGGCCAGCGATGAATCATTCAAAGGCGTTGCCATCGTTGAGATAACCGAGCCAGGCATTCAGCGCGAACTTCATGAAAGTCAAAAAGCTTACGTTGAATATTTTCACGGCACCTGGCGATTCGACAAACGCATCGTTCGCCGCAGTGCCAATGCGATTCAGAGCAATCTTGTGCTGGTGAGTCCATCGCTTTGCATTCGCGAACTGCTCACCAAGGCCATCGAAGGCCAGTGGCCAGCGCCTAATTATCTGATCACGCATGCCGATCGTTCGCGACTGGCGGATTTCAGCAAGGCAGACATGAACCGATTGTGGATGTTCCTGGGCGACATCATTCTGGGCGATCGCTACGCCGTTCGCGACGGGTTCAAGAAGAAGGATTTGAATGCGAAGATCGTTACGCCTGCGATTGACCCGATGACGCAATGGCTCAAGGATGTCGCTGAGTTCGATCGGCTCGTTCAAGCGATTCAAGCACGCGGCGGCAAGGTCGTCTTCGTCCGCTATCCCACCTCTGGACCGACAGGCACCGGTACCGATCTGAGCTTTCCACGCGATCGCTACTGGGACACCTTCGCCAAAAACATTTCCGCCTCCACGATTCACTACGACGATGTGCCCGGCCTGCGCGGCTTCCCTACACCCGACTGGTCGCACCTTGGCGAAGCCGATGCGCACAAGTTCACCGCAGTGCTGCTCGATGAACTGGAAAAGCGGGCCATTCTCACGCCAGTGCGATGATGTGCGACGAGTCCATCCACTTCACAGTCGATCGTATTTCTCACTTCGCCCCTTCGATTTTTCAACCGGGTACTTCGCTTCGTTCTTTTTCATCTTCCTCGCAAACGCTGATGCCAGATCGATCTCCTGATCGTGAGCCAATAGCAGCAGCGTGAGCAGTACATCGGCCATCTCATCTTCAAATGCTTCACGCATCGGCGGTGATTTCAGATGATCAATCAGCGCTTCGCCCGTGCGCCACTGTGTGAGTTCAAGTAGCTCAGCCGCTTCAATGCACAAGTTGGCTGCGAGATCCTTGGGCGAATGAAACTGCTTCCAATCGCGGTCATCCCGAAACTTGGCAGCGACCGCGATGAGATCGGTGAGCGTTGGTGACTTCGCACCAGACGACGAGGGCGATGATTCAGACATGAAGTACTCCAGCATCACTACTTCTTTGATCGCCTGGCGGAGAGTCGCAGCAGTCGGCCAAGGGGCACGAGAGAAAAGAGCAGCGCGAAAAACCAGTAGGGAAGCACGAGGCACCAGCCGGGGATCGTGGCACCGGCGACGGATTCGAGTTGTGTGTTGCGAAAAAACCAGAAGCCGATGAACTTGCGATGATGTGCAGCGAGGAGGATTTCCTGAGCGGCGATGTCGATCGGTCCAGCCGACTGAAACGACCAGCCCGGCTCGACCTTGGGCGCAAAGCCTGACCAGTCGTAGTTGAAGAGCGCGATGGCACCATGTGAAGAAAGGATGCCTTCGAACCCGGCAGAATCGCGATGGCGCAGCATGTCAGCCACGGCGTAGCTGCGCACCCACATGAAAGCGGAGAGCGCAAACAGCAGCAGGCAGAGAATTGCAAAGGCATCAGCCACGTTGCGTCGCATGATTGCCCGATTCTAACGGGCCGCCGCATCTGCGTGTTGCACCGCCTGGCAGAAGGCGCGAATCTTTGCCTGATCTTTCACACCTCGCGCCGATTCCACACCGCTGGAAACATCAACCGCATAGGGCTGAGCCGTGGCGATCGCCTGTGCGACATTGGCTGGCGAAAGGCCGCCAGCGAGGATCAGCGGCGGCAGCGCAGCGCGGTCCAGTGCCTTGAGTGATGACCAATCGAAGGCATCGCCGCTGCCGCCGGTGAGCGCTGATGCTTGTGATAAAGCGGCAGGCACCGGCGAGTCAACAAGCAGCGCCGCCAGTGAAGATGCGGCGTCCGGTGTAAGCCAATGAGCCTGCGTCTTTTCGCCGAAGTTGATCGCTTTGATCACGCGATACTCGCGCAGCGCTTGAACATATTCGAGGTCTTCATGGCCGTGCAGTTGCACCGTGCGAATCCCCGTCGCCTGACAGATGGCTCGCACCTGATCGATTGAAGCATCCGCAAAGAGCGCGACGGATTCAACAAAGGCAGGAAGCTGTTTCACGATTGCCGCGACCTGCGCAGAAGTGACACAGCGCGGCGAACGATCGACAAACACAAAGCCCACCGCATCAGCGCCCGCCGTCGCTGCACAGAGCGCATCTTCAGCGGAGCGTAAGCCACAGATCTTGATGCGCGTGCGAAAATTCATGCGAGGCAAATTCCAAAAGACCAATTTCAAATCACAAACAAATCGCAAATTACAAACTTCAAATCCGGCAGCCTCAACAGTGACAGTAGTCGCTAAATCCGCAATCGTTACACCTTCTGCAAGTTCGCGTACTCTAAAATCAGCGTCTTGACGCCATGCACATTGAACTGCACCTGAGCGCGGGTCTGGGCGCCAAAGCCTCGCACCGTCAGAATACGGCCTTGCCCAAAGCGTGCATGTCGCACCACATCACCGGCATTGAAACCGCTCGGGTGCGGCTTGCCTGATGCGCTGTCTCCGTCATCGCCATCCATCACCAGTTTTCGCGATTCGCCGGAGAGTCGAATCACCGGCGACTCCCATTCTTCGCGGGCCAGGTTGATCGCGTCCACTTCCGAGGGTGGAATTTCCTGCAAAAACCGACTGGGAATCGTCGGCTCAGTTCGGCCAAACACCGTGCGATAGCGAGCATGCGTCAGAAACAAATGCTTCTCGGCGCGAGTGATACCGACAAAGGCCAGCCGTCGTTCTTCTTCCAGTTCCCGTTCATCGCTCTGGGCTCGCGCGTGAGGCAGCAGGCCTTCTTCCATCGCAATCATGGCGACCACGGGATACTCAAGGCCCTTGGCTGCGTGCAGCGTCATGAGCGTCACCGCACCGTTGGCAGCGCTGACGCTATCGACATCGGCCACGAGACTGACCTGCTCGAGATAGCTGTCGAGTTTCACCGGCAGCGGATCATCGCCGGTGCGAGGCTGATCGAGGGTGGCTCCATCCTGATTGAATCGCAATGCCGCGACGCCGACGAAATCATCTTCAAACTGCTGCGCAGAACTGACGAGTTCACCCAGGTTGGCAAGCTTTTCGTTGTCCATGTCGCCGGTGTCTGCTTTGTAGAAATCGTGCAGGCCGGACTCGACGAGGACACGATCGACGAAGGCGCGGAAGGAAGGCGCGGGTGTCGGGTGTCGGGTGTCGGGTGTCGGGGCATCGGAGAAAGCAATCGGCTGGGCCTGATCGTAGTAACCGGCGAGAGCGCGCCAGGATTCGAGGAGGTGGCCGAACTTTTGGCAGGAGCTTACAGCGCGATTATTGAGGCCTGTCACTTCGTGCGGCTTCTGGAGGATGTCGTACACCGATTGGCCCGTGGCAATGGCGTAGGCTTGCAGGTGTTTGACGGAGGTATCGCTGATGCCGCGCGCGGGTGTGTTGATGATGCGCAGCAGATTCACTTCATCGCTGGGATTGGAAATCACACGAAGAAACGCCACAGAATCCTTAATTTCCTTGCGATCGTAGAACGCAGTGCCTCGCGCGATCTGATACGGAATCGCATTATTGCGCAGGGCATCTTCCATCACTCGGCTCAAACTGTTGATGCGATAAAGCACCGCCATATCGCGCCATGAGACATCGTGATCCTCATGCAGTTTGCGGAACTGTTCGACGATCCATGCTGCTTCATGTTGCTCTTCGCGCAGCGTGATGACCTGCACCTTGTCGCCCTCATCGTTGTCGGTCCACAGTTCTTTGTGCTTACGATGCTGGTTCTGCTGAATCAGGTTGTCCGCGACGGCGAGAATGCGGCGCGTCGATCGGTAATTCTGTTCCAGCCTGACTACTTTCGCATCGGGGTACTGCTCTTCAAACTCGAGGATGTTGCGAATGTCTGCGCCGCGCCAGCGATAGATCGACTGATCAGGATCGCCGGTGACAGAGAGATTGCGACGCGGAGAAATCACGGGGGCGACGGGCGCTTCGAAGGGGTCGTATTCTGCGCTATCAGCAGGACGCGCAGCGAGGACGCTGCGGCTGAGATCAGAATCGCCTGCTCCTGCTCCTGCCGCTGCCACTGCCCCGGATGCCAGCGTGTTGGCGATGACGAACTGCGCGTGGTTGGTGTCCTGATATTCATCGATGAGCAGATACTGAAATCGCTCGCGCAATTGTTCGCGGGCTTCGAGATCGTTTCGCAAGAGCGTCACCGTTTTCAGAAGCAGATCATCGAAGTCGAGCGCGTTGTTCTTGGTCAAAATGCGCTGATAGGTTTTGTAGAGCTTGGCGACATTGCGCGAGTAGAAATCGTTGGCATTTTTTGCGAAGCCTTCGGCATCGAGCAGGTCGTTCTTGGCCTGGCTGATGGAGTGAAGGACGCGGGCTGGAGGAAAGTTGGTGGTGTTGACTTCAATCTCATTGATGGCCTGCTTCATGGCCCGCTGCTGATCATCGGTGTCGTAGATGGTGAAGCTCTCGGGCAGATTTAGCCGCTGTGCATAAGTGCGCAGGATGCGGGCGCAAAGACTGTGGAAGGTGCAAACGGTGACGGCGCGGGCTTGTCGTTCAGAGACGAGCGAAGCTACACGATCACGCATTTCGCCAGCGGCTTTGTTAGTGAAGGTGATGGCCAGAATATTCCACGGGGCGATGCCCACGTGGCGCACGAGGTGAGCGACGCGGCGAGTGATGACGCGCGTCTTGCCTGAGCCGGGGCCGGCGAGGACGAGCATGGGGCCATCGACGTGCATGACGGCCTCGCGCTGCGGCGGCGTCAGACCTTCGAGAAGTTGATCGGTGGTGGCATGAGGCATGAGCGCAAGCATCCGTGCAGAGGATCGGAAACTTCCGCATTGTAGTGGAAGGAGTGCGGAGAGACGGGAGACAGGAGACAGGAGACAGGATTGCAACGCACACCCACTCCTGTGGGTGGGTGAGTTCTCAAGCAACCAGCGCAGATGCTTTGGCGTAGGGATTCTCGCGCTGATCGAGCAGGCGGGCCAGGAGCGTTTCGCGGCGGTAAGGCACCATCTGTTCAAGAATGGCGGCAAAGTTGCTGCGGCAGTGAGCGGCAAATGCGCGGGGCGTGCAGCCGGTGTAACGGAGCAGCGCACGATGATGAAGCGTAATACCTTTGAAGGCGGTGACGAACATGGCGCGAAGGCGCAGTCGGCGAAGATTGCGACGGACGAAGTTAAAGTCAGCAAACTCAGCGGTCAGCCGTTCACAGTGGAAGGAGAGATGACACTGGTGATCGTGATTGATCTGTGTGAGCAGGCCGCGCAAAGCCTGATCTTTGACCTGAGGCAGGAGCAGGCGATTCATCGTGATGACCGCGATCTCACTCAGCAGCAAAACGGAAAGCTCAAAGCGCAGGCCCAATGGTTTAATGACTGAGCGTACCGCACCGCGCACAAGACCACCGGGATGCATCGGCTGAGCACGCAGGGCAAGGTATCGCTCGATGAGCGTGGTGTGATGCTGTTCTTCTTTGACGAAAAGGCGGATCGATTGCACGTAAGCGGGATCGCTGGCACAGTCGCTGACTGCCCAGTGAATCAGCCGATCTCGCGCAGGCCCATTGGTCTGACTGATCCACGCCAGCCAATGCGTCATCGAACCGCGCAGGCCCTCGCTCATCGCATCATCGGCAGGCGCATCCCAGTTCATCTTCACACGCTCGTGGCGGTTGTGAAGAAAATGGCAGAGCCAATATCGACTGCGTGCCCATTGACGATCCTGCATGACAAGCTCCAAAATCCCTGACTGCACATTAACCGGCCGCGTTAACCGGCGGCGCGATTTCTACATTCTCATCGGACGAGTTTGGGGAGGGTCGTTAGAATCATTTCGCCTTTGTCCTGTAATTGCGTCCGCGTCGAGCAGTGCTCGACGGCTAAACGGGGATTGCAGGCAACAGGTGCGATGGTACCGTCTCCCCGATTCGTTCGTCCTTCTCTATTTTTCTGGAGTCCTTATGCCTGCTGATTACCGCTTTTCCTTCGGCCCTTGGAATATCTCAGAAGGTGCCGATCCCTTTGGTCCTACGGTGCGCCAGGCGGTGGCGTTCGCGGAGAAACTGAAACTTTATAAAACGCTGGGCTTCGATGGCGTGCAGTTTCACGATGATGATGCGGTGCCTGATATCGAAAGCAAGAGCCCAAGTCAGATTCTGCGCGAAGCCAAGGAAATGAAAAAAATTCTCACCGGCGAAGGCCTGGTGGTGGAAATCTTCGCCCCACGCCTCTGGGAAGACGCACGCGGCATCGACGGTGCCTTCACCGCCAATGACCCGAAGGTGCGCAAGTGGGCCATCGAGCGCTCGAAAAAATCCATCGATGTCGGCCACGCCTTGGGCTGCAATCTGATGGTCCTCTGGCTGGCGCGCGAAGGCACGTACATCCGCGAAGCGAAATGTTCCATTGATGCCACCAAGCGTCTCGTTGAGACGGTCAACATCCTGCTCGACTACTCCAAGAAAGTGCAGATCGCCATTGAGCCCAAGCCCAATGAGCCGATGGATCATGCTTATCTGCCGACCATTGGTCACGCGCTGGCGCTGGGTATGCAGACGAAGGATCCCAAGCGCGTCGGGGCCCTGATCGAAGTGGCACACAGCATGCTCGCTGGTCTGGATGCTTCCGATGACATGGGTTTTGCTCTGGCGGCGAACAAGCTCTGGAGCGTGCACCTGAACGATCAGAACGGTTTGAAGTATGACCAGGATAAATCGTTTGGCTCATCGAATCTACGGGCGGCATGGAATATCATTCGTGTGCTGGAAGCGGGTGGCTATCCCAAGAGTGGCCGGTATGTGGGTTTGGATGTAAAGGCGATGCGCACGCAGAAAGCGGATGTGGCGCACAAGCATTTGAGCAACAGCCGAGCAATTTTTCTTGCACTGGTCGAGAAGGTTCGCACGTGGGACACGAAGTTTGAGAAGGAATGCATTGCTAATCGCGACTATGAAGAATTGGAAATGGGTGTGATGAAGCATTTGATGGGCGTATGATTGAATAATAGGGTGTCGGGTTTCGGGTGTTGGGTGTCGATCTGAATATGTATGTTCATGAATGAATGTACATGATCGATTGAAGTCACCTGAACCTGAACCGACACCCGATACCCGATACCCGGAACCCGAGGTTTTCAATGCCTGTCCGTATGGAATTATCGCGCATCCTGATTCGAGAGAATGTGGATGCTCACGTGGTGGAGCTTCGCGAAGTCGATGGCGATCGTGTGTTTCCGATTGTCATCGGTCTCAACGAGGCGGCAGCGATCAACCGTCGTCTCATGGGCGAGGAGCCGCCGCGCCCGCAGACGCATGAACTGCTGGCCAACATCATCACGGAGCTAGGCTGGAAGATCGATCACATCATCATCAGCGATCTGCACGACCACACTTTCTTCGCCCGGCTCGTACTCAAGAAAAACGGCGACAGCAAGGACATCGACTCGCGCCCCAGCGATGCGATTGCACTGGGCATCGCGACGAACGTGCCGATCTTCGTGGCAGAGCATGTGCTGGAGGAAGTGTGTAAGGAGGATTGACATCCTTCCGCGCGTGGCAATTTGAAATCGCCACGCCGGATCACCATTCGATATGCACTTCCCTTTCCTGTTAATCTTCCGCCCGTGAATACTCGATTTGTCTTTCGCCAGCTTGGTCTTCTCATGCTCGTTCTGGGCGGCAGCGTCCTGATCGTGGGCCTGTGGGATCTGTTTGCCTGGCTCACTGGTGATGAACGGCAGAAGTTTGCCGCCATCGCGCAATTGAGCTCCGCAGGCATCATTGGGGCCTTGGGCGGCGGCCTGTTTTTTTTTACACGCGGTGGTGATGACTATCTGGGCCGACGCGAGGCGCTGCTGCTGGTGGGCATGAGCTGGCTCATTGGTGCAGCGCTGGCGGCGCTGCCATTTTTTCTGTGGGCACATCTAGACCCTGCGGTTGATCCTAATCATCCTTTCCTGCGGTTCATCGATTGCTATTTCGAATCGATGTCCGGCCTGACCACGACGGGTGCTTCCGTTTTGGGTACGACACCCAACGACATCGAATCGCTGCCGCCTGGCTTGCTGCTTTGGCGTGCGACGACGCACTGGATG
>ENA-ORBV01001781-ORBV01001781.1-microbial-mat-metagenome-genome-assembly--contig:-NODE-1781-length-47186-cov-12.410834_pt1 | contig 47186 bp, 41 predicted proteins | sample MGYA00237777_ERZ505514 | MGnify/ENA primary metagenome ERZ505514 (study PRJEB26160, sample SAMN06269048) | microbial mat metagenome | isolation source: Oligotrophic lake microbial mat | place... | reverse complement strand
ATCTAAATTAGTTCCAAGGGGACAAAATGTTGCGCGAGGGTCCGGGAGCCGTTAAGGCGTCTCAGGGCTCGTTTGGCGTCTCAGGGTTCGTTTGGCGCCTCAGGGCTCGTTTGGCGCCTCAGGGTTCGTTTGGCGCCTCAGGGCTCGTTTGGCGCCTCAGGGTTCGTTTGGCGCCTCAGGGTTCGTTTGGCGCCTCAGGGCTCGTTTGGCGCCTCAGGGCTCGTTTGGCGCCTCAGGGTTCGTTTGGCGCCTCAGAGCTCGTTTGGCGTTTCGCTGTCCGATTCTGAATCGCTTCCGTACCCAAGTTCACGGATCATTTCCCAGATCAGGGCGGGCTCGTAGCCTCTGCCTAGGGCAAAACGGTACATGCGACCCCGCAGTTCAAAGCCGCTGTGGCCCTTCAACCCGGCCGCGTGCCTGGAAAGCACCCTGCGCAAGTTGGAGCAGTAAAGGTCTTCCTCCATGTGGTCAAAGGCGCGGTCCACTTCGTTATCGGACACGCCGCGCTGCTGCAAGTGCTGCCGGATTTTGATGCGGCCCCAGTCCTCCAGGCTGTATTTGTCGCGGGTAAAGGCTCGGGCGAAGCGGCTTTCGCTCTGGAAGCCGTCTTGTTGCAGTTTTTCCAGCAGCGGCTCCTGCCACTCGGGTTGCAGGCCCATGCGCTCCATTTTCTGGCGCACTTCGGCGGCGCTCCGCTCGCGGTAGGAACAATGTTGGGCCAGGGTTCCGTAAGCGGTGTTGTAGGCGGGGCCAAAGTCCTTCATGGGGACCGTAAATTTACCGCCGCCGCTATTAAACCCGGGCTTGTTCCAGCATATTCTGCCGTATGGGTGCTTCTAAAAACCCCGGCGACAAGGCTTACCCAAGTTGCGCCACCGGAGTTTACTCCTGTAAATGAGGATGGCGCAACTTGGGCATAACGCAGGATATGGGGGTTTTTAGGAGTACCCATGAAGAATACCCGGGCGATAACGCTCCTTTTTGCAGCCAACACCATTTCCGGGGCCTCGCAGGGCATTCTGCTCATTGCCGTGCCCTGGTATTTTGCGTCCATCCTGGGCCGTCCCGGGTTGTTCGGGGCCATCTACATGGCCATCAACATCGTTTCGCTGTTCTGGGGGCTTTATGCCGGTGCGCTGGTTGACCGCTACGACCGGCGGCGCATTTTCCTGACGGCGTCGTTGCTCGGAGCGCTGGTGTCGGGGTCTATGGCGGCGGTTGGCTTTGCGATGGGCACCGTTCCTATCTGGGCGGCGGCGACGGCGTTCTCTATCACCATTCTGATTTTCAACATTCACTACCCCAACCTCTACGCGTTCGGGCAGGAGATCACGCCCCCGGAACACTACGGGCGCATCACCAGCTATTTGGAGGTACAGGGGCAGCTAACCAATGCGTTAGCGGGCGCGGTCGGCGCGCTTTTGCTCGAAGGGGTGGATTGGTCGCTAAGCGGCATGCCCGGTTTTCTCGGGGGGCTCTTCGGGCCGGGTGCGCGGCTGCACATTGAGGCCTGGTCGCTGCAAGAAGTGTTGTTGCTGGACGGCATCACTTACCTGGCGTCGTTCGTGCTGCTGCTGTTCATGCGTTACCAGCGCATCGCCGAGCGCAAGATCACCCCCGGTTCGGTTTGGCAGCGCATGCGGGGAGGGCTGGCCTGGCTAAAACAGCAGCCCGCCGTGTTGGTGTTTGGCAGCGCCAGCTACGCCATTTTCGTCACCATTCTGGTCACCACGTTTTACCTGCAGGCCGTGTACGTGGAATACCACCTCGAAGCCAGCGTATCGGTGTATGCGTGGTCTGAGGTGGCATTTTCGCTGGGTTCCGTGTTGGCTGGCCTGCTGATCATGCGGTTCTTCGGGGGCATGCGCAAAGCCCGCGCCATCGGCATCCTGTCGGTCTTTGCCGCGTCGTTTTTCCTCATCGGCATGTTCAACCACTGGCTGCCGTTGTTCTACGGCACGTTCTTTCTGCTGGGCACGAGCAATGCTGGCACGCGCATCCTGCGGGTAACCTGGCTGTTTAACCACGTGCCCAACGACACCATCGGCCGCGTCGGGGGCGTGTTCAATTCAATCAATGTGCTGTGCCGCATTGCATTTCTGGGCCTGTTCGCGTTGCCGTTCTTTGCCGGCGAGGGCGTCATTTGGGCGTTCTTTTTGCAGGCGCTCTTGATTTTGGGAGCCGCCGGCGTGTTGTTGTGGAACGAGCGGCGTACGCCGCCGGCTCAGGCAGCAGAAGCACCATAACATAACATATGTTGTGTTTTGCGAGGGGCTCCTTTCCCCCGAAAATAAACCCGGGCGAAGGGCGGTTTAGCGCTGAGCGGCCCCCGCTGAACCTGCAGAAACCGGCGCCGTGCTGCGGTGCAAAAAGACGAGCACGCCCACGAGCAGGAAGGCGCAAAGCTGGTGCAGCACGCCCAATTCCAGGTGAATGCGCTGCGGATTGGACAGCAAAATGGTGCCAATGCCCAAGCCAACTTGCAGCAACACCACCAGGAACAGCGCGCCGGCTCCGCGTTGAAACGCGCGGTCCAGCGTGTTGCGGCTGCGCCACCAGAACAGGGCGGTCAGGGCCAAGACCAGAAGTGCGAGCGTGCGGTGCAAAAACTGCACATTGACGATAAATTGCGGGGTGATGGTGTTGTGGCGCACCGTTTGCCATTCCACGCCGCGCTTGAACAGCTTTTGGGGCACGAGTTCACCGTTCATGTCAGGCCAGGTGTTGTAGTGGCGGGCGGCGTCCGAACCGGCCACGAGACCGCCGTAGGCAATTTGCACCAACACAAGAAGCGTCAGTACCCAAAGCAGCGTTTTGAAGCGCTGATGGCCGTCGCGGGGCTTGCCGCTTGCTGTGTTGACGGGCAACACCATGCGGTAGAGCCAGGCAAAAAGGGCCAACGCCAGAAAGAGGTGTGCGGTAAGGCGGTAAGGGCTGACCCAGGGATTGTCATCCATGCCGCTCTTCACCATAAGCCAACCCATGGTGGCCTGCGCAGCGCCGAGTAAGACCACGCCGCCCAGGGCAAGCCCGAGCTTTCGGTCAATCCAGCCTTTAGCCACAAAAATCACGAAGGGAAAGAAAAACACCAGCCCAATCAGCCGGGCCCACGCGCGGTGAATGTACTCCCACCAGTAAATTCCCTTGAATTCATCCAGGGTAAAATCGGCGTTTTTCTGGTAAAATTCGGGGTAGCGGCGGTAATCGTCAAAGGCGCGCACCCAGGCTTCTTCGTTCAACGGGGGAAGGGCCCCTTTAATCGGTTCCCAACTGGTCATGGATAATCCCGAATCGGTGAGCCGCGTAATGCCGCCGATGGAAACTTGCACCAGCACCATCAATATCCCGACCCAAAGCCAACCTTTAACCCACTTGTTTTTCACCATTCGCGGCAAAGATACCCAGTGCGGGCCTGGGCTCGGACGGTTTCCATGGAAGTAAATGAGGACGTTAAAAATTGGGCACAACGCAGGATATGGGGTTTTTAGAAGTACCCTAAGGCCGCGGATAAAAACGCGACGGCCCCCAAACCAGATACTCCAGGTCGTGCCAGGTGTCCAGAAACAGGGCCAGGTAGGCCTTCTGTCCGCGCTTGCCGCCGGTGCTAAGTTCCAGACCAATGCGGTAGCGGGTGCTCGCCAATCCGGGTTCTCCGGAGGCGCTGTAGTCAATTTCCAAAATTTCGAACTCGCCTCCACCTTCCGGCAGCGTGATGACCACCGAGTCAGGTCCAAAAGCAAAGGTGCTGGAGCCGTCCAGCAATTCAATGCCAGACTGAAGCGCTACGTGGGCTTCGTAGAGAAAGGGCACAAACAGCAGGCTAAACGTGCTGTCGTAAACCTCGAGGTTGAATTCCTGCCGGTTGGTGAACAGCGCATCCAGTTCGGCGCGGTCTACGGCGGGGCGGTCGGGCAAGGTAAAGTCGTGGCGGCCCTGATCCAAGGTAAAGAGTGTAAAGCGTTTGACGAACGACTCTTCATCCGTGTGCACCACCATGCTGAAGGGCACGGAGGGATGGTTGCGGTCCAGGATCTCAGCGATGAAGCCTTCTTCAGATTTTTGAATGTCGGCCAGGTAATAACTGCTGTCCAACCCGTCAACGCCAGTGATTTTCAGCTCAATCTGGTCAAAGGTGATGCTGAGTCCTCCCGGAGGCGCGAAACTGATGTCTCCGCCGGACCGGTGCTCCTGCGGGTGAAAAGTCATTCCCCTGAGATCTGCCGGATGATAAAACGCCTGGTCTGATTGAAAGGTGTAGCTGCTGTCCTGTACCGCCGACAAGTCTTGGGCGTGCGCCATTAAAGGGGCTGCAAGTGCCCAAAAGAGCCCTGTCATTGCTGCGTGGAAGCGAATGTGACGAGGTAAAAGGTCCTTTCCAGGCATATCGTGGTCCACCGGTGGTTAGGCGATGGGTGGGCAAAAAGAAGGGAAGGTGGTCACCCCTTCCCTTCTTCGACGGATCAAATGATGCAAATCCTAATTGCATTGTTCGTTTACGGTCAAGGGTTAAGCAAAGTTTCAGATTAAGAGGCATTTATTTCTTCAGGATAACTTTGGGTAGCGCTTTGAAGAGCTGACTCATTTTACTACTTTAGACATTCACTTGATTAACAATGCATTTGATCACTAAACCTTAACCATGATGACAACTACACGTTTTTTTATAATGATGCTCGCTTGTTGTGCCTTCCTGGCGGCAGGCACTCAGCAGGCTGTGGCCCAGTGTGCTCCAGGCCAGACGCAAGTAACCATTGCCGTTACCCCGGGTTCTTTCCCCGCTGAACTGGTATGGGACCTGGTGGATAACGTAACCGCTACGGTGGTGGCATCACGTGCTTGCGGAACAGCCGGTGGCACTACGCAAAACATTTGCCTGAACGACGGCCAGACCTACACCTTCAACGCCCGGGACGACTGGGGTGACGGTTGGAACGGCGCCACCTTCACCATCACCAAAACGGTCGGTGGTTGTGGCATTGTCTCCGGTTCGCCCAATGACCTCGTTGCTGGCGACAACACAGACAACTGCGTAGGCTTCCAATTGGAGCAAAGCGTAACCTTCCAAACGGATGCTCCCATTGCTGGTTGTACGAACCCGGCTGCAAGCAATTACAATCCATGCGCCACAATTGATAACGGATCATGTATTGCGCCTGCACCTAACAACACCTGCGCAAATGCCATTGACATTGCCAGCGGCACTTGTTACACGGGCTCGAACGTTGGCGCCACGGCTGGCGATGGCCCATTAGGGGCTGCCTGTATTGACGGGAGCCTCACTCCTGCTGACATCTGGTTCACGACCACGGTGGGCGCTTCTGGTGCGGTTAACCTTATTACTGCCGACAACCCTGGCTTCAGCTCCATTTTTGAGCTGTACTTAGGCACTTGTGGCAGCTTGGGCACAGGCATCCTGGCCAGCCTCAGCGCCTGCAACAACTACGGCGACGGTGGTGGCATTACTTTAAGCGGTCTTCCCGCAGGCGCCGTTTTAGTTATCCGCTACTGGGACTTTAACAGCAACGACTTTGGCGCACTTACCCTTTGTGTGGAAGAACCCGCAGTACCCATCGCTGGTTGTACAGACCCCTGCGCTAGCAACTACAATCCGGACGCCACCATTGACGATGGCTCCTGCACCTTGCCCGCTACCGATGCAGACGATTGCTCTAGCGCTGCCGCCGTTGGCGCAGGCGTTACTGCTTTCTATTCAGGGGGAGCTACCGGTACGGACATTTCGAGCTGCACCAGCAACGACTCGCTTGACATCTGGTTTGCCTACACCATTCCAATTGGTTATGACAGCGTGTTGGTGTATACCTGCGGTTCTTCATTTGACACAGGCTTGAGCCTGTGGGATGCATGTGGCGGCAGCGAAATTGCCTGCAACGACGACGGAACCCCAGCCGGTGGCAGCACGTGTGGTGGCAGCACCTTCCAGTCTTACATCCTTTTGACTGACTCTGCTTTGGGCGCGCTGGAAGGCAGCACCATATACATCCGTATTGCCGGGTTTGCTGGCAGCAGTGGCTGCGGTGACTTGAACATCGAAGAGCTCGGAGCGCCGCCGTTTGTTTGCATAGAGCCGCAAAACCCAGTTTCGGCCTTAACCCCCGGTGGGGTAACCTTGAGCTGGGATGCTACGCCCGGCGCGCTTGCTTACCGCGTTACCGGTGGTCCGGTGGGTGGCCCATACGTGAACCGTACTTCGGCTACCAACAGCAAGAATATCCCGAACAGCGCCTTGAACGCAGGGACTTGCTACGAGTGGCGCGTTCGTGCCAAGTGTCTGGATAACAGCGTTTCCGGCTACTCCAGCTTGGCGGGCTTCTGCATTCCTGTGGCCCGTATGGACGGAACAGCTGATGTGCAACTGTTCCCCAACCCGGCTGATCAGCAGTCCGTGTTGAGCTTCAGCGCCGATGCCGACGAAGCCATGACCGTCCAGGTTTACGACCTGAGCGGCAAATTGATGATGACGGAAAGCCTGAACGCAACTGCAGGCGCCAACAACTACACGTTGAACACGGCTCAGCTCGCCGATGGCAGCTACCTGGTTCAACTGATGGGCGAGACCCGGAACTTCGCCATGATGGTAGACGTGAAGCATTAAGCTTCCCGGTTTTACCCCTTTAGATGAATGAAAGAGAGGCTGCTTCCTTCGGGGAGCAGCCTCTTTGTTTGGGCGAAGGGGGTTCGTGCGCTGGTCAGCCTTCTGGTTCTTGCGGCGCGGCGGGTGGCTGCAAACCGCGGTAGAACAACTGCGCCATCATGCGCGCGTGGTGCTCCGCTTTTAAGGCAATGCCGCGTTCGTGAAATTGAATGAGCAGTTCCAGCGCAGAGCCCACCATAGAAAAACCTGCAATGGCGATTTCCTCCTCGGTCAGGTGGTTAAAAAAACCGCTGCTCCGCATGTCTTCTGCCAGAAGATTTAATATGGGGTCGAGTTTGGGTCCGGCCATCAGCGCTTCGCGTGTAGCGCTTTGGTTTCTGGCCAGGAGCTTCATGGCGTCCGGATGCGATTCAAATATTGAGAAAACAATCAAGTAGGCATCCGCCAGGAAGGAAAATGGGTCGGGGGCATTGCGCCGCGCCTGGTGCGCCAGATCAGAGGAGGCCTTGTGGATTTCGCCGACAATGCAGTCCCAGATCTCCTCCACCGTTTCGAAATAATTGTAAAACGTGCCCCGGGCAAGGCCTGATTCACGGACAATGTCGCTGATCCGGGTATTTTCCAGTCCCTTCTCGGCAAACACCCGGTAGGCGGCATCCAGGATTCTGGCCCGGTTCTCCGCCTTGTTCTTTGCGAGTTTACCCATGCCCTAAACCGGAATCTTTGGAGAGGGAGCCTCAGGTTGAAACGCCTGTTGGCGGAACGTCTGAGGATGGGCCGTTTTGGGGCAGGCCGTCTGAGGACGGGCCGTTTGGGGGCGGGCCATCCGCTGAAGGGCTGTTTGGGGAAGGCCCGTAGCTGTGCAATGGAAATTTATCAACCTCTATGACTTGGATAAATGTATGGAAAAAACAACTCAACTTCACGCTTTTCCATTATCAAATTGCAGGCCATAAAAGATGACAGGACTGTCATCTTTTGTTAACTTCGGATGCATGGCAGAGAAACGCGTAGCGGTCATTGGCACGGGACCTTCCGGTCTTACCGCCCTTAAGAACCTTCTGGACGAAGGATTGGATGTGACTGCTTTTGATGCAGCTACCGAAGTGGGGGGCAACTGGGTTTATACCGAAAACAACAGTCATTCCAGCGTTTTTGAGACCACCCATATCATCTCCTCAAAGGGCCTCAGCCAATATGCAGATTGGCCTTGGGAGAACAGCAATCCCGGGGCAGCAGACTATCCTTCACACAGCGAGTTAGCGGCCTACTTTCAGGATTACGCCCGCCGTTTTGGGCTGTACAACCACATTCAGTTCAAAACAATGGTGCTAAAGGCCACGCGAATAGCGCCCAACCACTGGAATCTGGAGTTGGAAAGCGAAGGCCGAATCTGGCAGGAGCGTTTCACGCATCTGGTGGTAGGCAACGGACACCATTGGGATCCCCGCTGGCCCGAGTACCCGGGCACCTTTACCGGAGAATACCTGCACTCCCACCATTTCAAAAAGGCCGCGCCCTTTGCCGGAAAGCGGGTTTTGGTTATTGGGGGAGGGAACTCCGCCTGCGACGTTGCGGTGGAAACAAGCCGCATTTCAGCCCGCACAGACCTTTCCTGGCGCCGCGGTTACCGCATCGTGCCCAAATTTATTTTCGGTAAACCCACCGATGTCTTTGCGGCCGGTTCATCCTGGCTGCCCATCGGGCTGCGAACGCGTTTTTCAGCCGCCATATTGAGTTTTATCCAAGGCGATAACTCCCTGTATGGCCTGCAAAAACCCGATCATGCCTTTGGTGAAACCCACCCTACGGTCAATGATGAACTGCTGTACCGGATTCGGCACGGCAAGGTTCACCCCAAAGTGGACATTGAGCGCTTTGACGGCCAAACGGTATGGTTCAAAGACGGCAGTTCGGCCGAATACGATGCTATTATCGCTTGCACCGGCTACCGAATTGCACACCCCTTCTTTGATAAAAACTTCCTCGATTACAGCAAGGGCCCTGTGCCGCTGTATCTGCGCATGTTGCACCCGGAATTTAAGGACCTCTATTTTATCGGGTTGTTTCAGCCACTGGGCTGCATCTGGCCGCTGGCTGAACTCCAGGCCAAAATTGCGGCCCGTGAAATAGCCGGCAAATGGAACCGGCCAGCGGCGCTCGCTTCGCGCATTGAACGGGCGATGGCCAACCCGCATTACCGGCAAATTGACACGCCGCGCCACACCATCACCGTCGATTACCACACTTTCCGCAAGGAATTGTTGCAGCACTTACCTAAGAACTACATTAGCCAGGACCCTGCCACATTGACGCAACAAAAGCAAACTCACGTAGGGGCATAGGATGAAGAGAACCGCAAAGGTTCGGGCGAAGGGGATCAGAAGCGTTGAGCAACCAGCCGGCTACTCCTCGTCATCGTCGTCACCCCCGCCATCGTCTTCGGCGCTGGGCGAATCTTCTTCATCGTCACTGTCGTCGTCTGCTTCCACGTCATCCGTGGCGACTACCTCATCGCCATCTGCTGCGGCAGCACCGCTTTCTACCTCAACGCGCGAGATCAGCTTGTCGTTTTCGTCCAGGACAATGCGAATCATGCCACTGTCTGTTTCCACCAAAACTTCCCAGAGTTTTTCGCCGGAGGGCTTGATAATGCGCTCGAGTTGCAAAATCTCAAAGTCTTCCTTGACGATTTTTTTCAGGATACCTGCGGTGCGCTGACGGGCGTCGCGGCTAAGCGAAAAAACCCGCGTGTCTTCCCATTCCCCTTCACCCGTAAAACGGGCGTACTTGAACCAAACTTTGTCCAGAAAAAACACCCCGTACAGTTCGCGGTTTACGCGAACCCAACCCACCGACTCTCCCGCGGGATAGCGAGTGGCGTAGGCCTTTTGAATCTTCTTAGGGATGTCATCGGCTAGGGTTTCCTTTTCCCGGGCCTGCTCCAGGAAATTGAGGAAGGCCTCGCGGCGCTGGTTGGCATTGATGCGCCCACCCTGATCTTGGGAGGAGCGTAAGGTGTTCTGTGCCATTTCCGTAGGTACTTTCTGAGGGTTTGCCTAACAATTCGCTGTTACAGAGGAAAAGTCGAAGGAAGAGCGCGTGACCCGCAATTTGAGTGCAAGATATTGTGCACCCCGATAGAGGCAAGCGTATTCCGCCAATTTCTAACCAAGAATTCTGACCAAGTATACTGCCTCTTTTGCCAAAAGTTGTCAGGCGCGTTTGCTGGCCTGGCTGTTCTTAGCATCCATGGACTGAGTAGTGTGCGGCACGGCTCGGAGCCGGCCCTTGTCAATGAGTTTGCCCGTTACCCGGCAAACCCCGTAAGTTCCGTTGGCGATGCGTTGCAGGGCGGCCTGCAGATCGCCGATGAAGCGGGCCTGGCGACTCATCATCTGAGCGATGTATTCTTTGTCTGACTGGCCGCCCAGCTCGTTAAAATCGTCGGAGGATCGATTTTGATCGTTTGAATCGGTTAACGACTGCTTCAGGTTTTTATACTCCTGTTCGGCAGACGTCAATTTGCCTTCAATCAAAATTCTGAATTCTTCGAGGTCGGCTTTAGAATAGCGATCTTCCATGAGTGAGATTATTGAGCGACCAAATTCCGGGAAATTTAGCTGCCCAACAGCTAATTAAGGATCGATTCTGAAAAAAGTTGAAAACAAGTTAACCGACCTGGACGCACAATTCCTGTTTCGTTCAACGAAAAAGTTTCGGAGAGGTTCCAAAAGGCTTTCGTGCAGCTATTTTCCAGCCCGAAACACTGGCCGATCGGCTGCCTGCTTAAGGTCGGATTCCAATTGTTCGGTTAAATAAGGCGACAGTTTGGCTTGCAGCGCCAGCTTAAACGGAAGCCGGAGGAAGCGAAAACCCCGGATTCTGTCGCGGCAATGCAGACTTCCGCATTTGCAGGTAAAGGCACAGCCTTGGCTTTCCAAATCGTATTCCGTGGTTTCGTAGTCGTAGGTCAGTTCCCAACCCGCCGGAATGGTGGTGATGGAAACAAGCGCCTGCTCGTCAAAGTCGACCCGGCAAGTGGGCGAACAACTGTGGTTGATGTAATTGTCCAGGGCTTCAGGTGCCGCCTCTAAAAAGCGGTCTCGGCCTACCTGCATCGCGTGGTGGAATCGAGTAACCCTGGAGGTCCTCAACAACTGGCCGGTAAAGTCAACCACCGTGCGGCCTGCCGGTATGGTTTCGGTGGCAATGAGCCCCAAACCTGCCGGAGTTTTGATAATGCGAATCTTTTCGATCTCCGATGCAGCAGTTTATGCCCTCACAGGGTCGCCCTTCCGGGAACCCATCAGGCTGGTTAAAAACAGGAGGCCGCCCATGGTGCGGTGGCCCTTAACCCGGAACGATTCCGGCGAATTCTGCAAAAAAAGGAGATAATTACCGGAATAGCGGGTTACTTCGGTTTCTCTGAGGGTATTTTGCAACCTATTTTCAAAAAAAGTCCCAATCTGCCCGGCATGTCTGAAACCTGGAAAGCTCCCCAACGCTCCGCAACAGCGATTGCCGAGAAAAACGGCACCATTAGTCGCTTCCTGGAGAAGTACTATCTGCACTTTAACGCTGCCTCGGTGGTGGACGCGGCGCGGGGCTACAGCCTGCACCTGACCGAGGGGGGCAAAATGATGGTCACGCTGGCCGGGGCCATGAGCACCGCCGAAATGGGCAAGTTGTTGGCAGAAATGATCCGGCAAGATAAAATTCACATCATCAGTTGCACCGGGGCTAACCTGGAAGAGGACGTGATGAACCTGGTGGCGCACAATGACTACCGCCGCCTGCCCAATTACCGGGACCTGAGCCCCCAGGATGAGTGGGAATTGGCCGAAAAAGGCCTCAATCGGGTTACGGATACCTGCATTCCGGAAGACACAGCTATTCGCCGGATGGAAGCCGTGCTGTTTCCCATCTGGCAAGAGGCGTCGCGCAATGGACAGCGGCGTTTCCCCCATGAATTTCTATACGATGCACTGCTGAGCGGCTCGCTGGAGGAGCATTACCAGATTGACCCCGCCGATAGCTGGATGATGGCGGCCGCAGAAAAGGACCTGCCCATTGTTTGTCCGGGCTGGGAGGATTCTACGCTGGGCAACATTTTTGCCGGCTACTGCCTGGAAGGCGACCTGAACGCCCAGACCATGAAGAGCGGCATTGAGTACATGATGGAGCTGGCCACCTGGTACCGCGCCAATGCCAAAGGCAAGGGCATCGGGTTCTTCCAGATCGGCGGCGGCATTGCGGGCGATTTCCCGATTTGCGTCGTGCCCATGCTGCGCCAGGACCGGGACGAGGACAGCATTCCGTTCTGGTCTTACTTCTGCCAAATCAGCGATTCCACCACCAGCTACGGCTCCTATTCCGGGGCGGTGCCCAACGAAAAGATCAGTTGGGGCAAGCTTTCGGTGGACACCCCCCGCTACGTCATTGAATCCGATGCCACCATCGTTGCGCCGCTGATTTTTGCTTGGGTGCTGGAGTGGTAAGGTTGCGGTGTCTTGTGTTGGGTGTCCGGTGCCCGGTGTTGGCGGAAGGCTTTCCCAACAAAAAACCCCTCAATTTCCTGCCGGGCAGGGATTTAAGGGGTTTTAACGTGGTGCGAGCAGGAATCGAACCAGCGACACATAAGGCATTACATTCATTGAGTTTTGTGTGAATGTAACTTGTAAACCTACGTTTTATAAAGAAGATTAGATAGCATAGAATATCACAAGACGTCTAATTAACTCATTAGGCATTAACTTCGTTACTGTAATGTTACTGTAATGAGTTTGACCATAACACTTGAAACGGCTCCGCGTCCACTAAAGGACGGCAAAGTTCAAATTGTCGCCCGAATTACGGAGGCGGGACAGCATAGGCGCATCGCAACGGGTTATTCCTGCCTTCGTCAACATTGGAACAAACAGTTGCAAAAGATAAAATCCAATGAGCGCAAGCCTAAAACGGTGTCGATCCCGTATTGGGAAATGCATTTGGAAGCAATTCAGGAAGTGAACAATGCTTTAGATGCTTTCAAAGCCCGCTTGGTTACCCTTGTGGCTAAGGAGGAGGCTTCTACGGGCTTAAAACCTACTAAGGAACAGTTAGTAGCTCTTTTTCAAACAAAAGGCAAAACAGGGATTAAGGCGTATTATGAGGATAGGGAGGCTACTATGTTTGGCGCAAAGGGCAAACTACTTAGTCCAGCAACAAAGGCCAGGTATCGCAGCCTCATAGATAAGGTGCTGGCTTACCGCAGCGTCCAAACGAAAAGGGAAGAACAGGATATGCAGTTTAGCCGCATTGATTTAGCCTTCCTCAAGGGCTATACGGCTCATTACATGCATAGCGAAAGAAACTCAGGTTCAACGGTTAACGCAAATTTGAAGATTCTAAAAGCCCTTATGCAACGTGTCAGGAAGGAAGGACTAATTGAAAGCGACCCGTGGCCTATGTTCACCATGCCGAGCAGAGATACAAAGGCAGATACCTTCAGGCTTTCAAAAGAGGACTACAAGAAAATAGCGACCTACAATGATTCAAACCATTGGAGATACGCTTTCACGATTATGTGCCTTACTGGACTTCGTATTTCTGATGTATTGGCTTTGAAATGGGAGCATATCCAAGATGGCGCTATAAGCTTCACAGCCAAGAAAACGAATAAGACGGGATACATACCCTTATCCCCGCGATTAAAATCGCTTGTGGCAAGCTTTGGGACAAATTCGGGTTATGTCGTACCCTTCTACACGGAACTCGCGCACGACCTCAACAAGAAGTCAAGCGGAACGACCCTATCCAACAAGTATTTGAAGTCCCTTTCTTCAAAGTTGGGCATCAAAGGCAAAATAAGTAATCATTTGGGCCGCAAGTCCTTTTCTGCATTTGCGCAGGAAGCAGGATGCGATACGGGTTTGATCGCTGATCTCTTGCAACACTCACCAAAAGGATTGACTAAGGCATATTCAGGAAGATACTTGGATGAAACGATCAAAGAAGCTTTTGAAAAAGTAGAGAGATATATCTACGGTAGTTAGTCAAAACAAAATATTAAACCAATTTGCTTTTTTTATTAAAAAGAAAATCAATGTCTTAAGCTTAGTTAATAATTAAATTATTCTATACGATCTGCCTACTTATGGGTACTATTGGATGCTTGCGCTTCTCAAATAATTAATGTATATATTTGCATTGTCGAAGGGGCGAAGTGTTTCGACCAAAAACGACAATTAATATTTATGTGCCTATTTAATTCAAAGGAAGCTGCTGAATACCTCAATGTAAGCAAAGCAACTGTGGACCGCTTAAGGAAAGGCGGCAAGTTGGGATTCACGCGCATAGGTAAGTTAGTTCGCTTCGATCTTACCAGCCACTTAGAAACTTTCATCAAACAGAACGGCAAATAAGCATGCCAACATTACAGGCCATTGGATGTACAGGCACATTTTACGGAATGACAATTTATTATAATGTCTTTTTTTACTTGCTTGATCTGACTTTTTTTTTAACATAAAGCATTGAAAATCATTGTATTGGTTACAGTACGTATTATACGTGCTTATACCTCCGGTCTGCCTTGTTCATTAACCTAAAATGTGCCTCTAAATGAAAAAGCATACGCTTCAAGTTTCCATGATCAAAGCTTACGGGGACTTCTTTAAGGACCATCAAGAATGGGACTTCTTCTTAACCATGACACCTTCGCTTTACCGATCACAAGCGGCCTGCCGCGGACTTGCGCAGAAGGTCATAACGCGCCTAAGTGCTGGTGCAATTTGGGTTACCGAGCGAAACCCGGATAAAAGAGGATACCATGTCCACGCGCTCCTAAAGACCGAGCATGATATCCATGAAGTACAAACGGTTATTCGTACGGAGTTGAAAGGAATGCGCCACATCGTTCCTTATAATCGGGAAAAGGGAGCAGCCTACTACATCACAAAGGACATTTTTAAAAACAGGGTTGACTGGGATATACAGGAAAATGAATAGACTCGCTACTCGCAATGAAAATATTGATAGTTCAAATACTGGCATATTTTGGATACATGCAAAAGATCAGTTTTTTCAGTTAAACTGGTTGCGAGTCCTCTTCATTTGATTCTGCTTCAATTTCATTAGTATCTACTAATTCAGAATCTTTGGGAGTCGCCTTGTTTGGCAACTCCCTTTTCTTTTCTTGTTTGCGCTGTTCCTTCTTTAAAAGTTTTGATGCATCCAATGCCTTATCGCTATCCAATACATCGCGCTTTATAATCCCATCCTTCAGAATAGTTAATATATCTTCTTGATCGACCTTCATATCTGCAAACACCTTTCTGAACTCCTTCCGTATCGCTGATACTACCGAATCTGATAAAAGTATTTGCGCAACTGTATAGTTATTGAATAACCGGGCTTGCTTATGGTACAAATCCATTGCGCCTTCCGCAATTGCTTCACGGCATAACAGAAATAATTTCCGTATATCTTCTTCTCTTCTTACGTCAATTTCTGTAATTTTCAATCTTGATACCTCTTCAAAGTCAATAGGCTGCGCAAACTTCACCCGATAAATTATCCACTCATCCGAATTGGTTAGGACTATCCATTCAATGCCCTGATGCGATCCATAATTAACAGCCTGCCTTAGGTGAATGTGGTTGAGAGAAATCGCTGCTGCCTTTACTTCAATTAAATATTTGATTTTTCCGTCAATCTTGACTGCCAAATCACAGAAAGTACCTCTAATTTGCTGCTCACTTGTTAACTCAATGTATTTATCATACCCAAAAACTATGGAAAGCATATCCTTCACCACAGTAACAGTATCTGCTTCGGAAACGTCCCTGTTTACAAGAGAGGGAACTATTTTTTGGAAGGTCCTAATACCTTCTTTGATTCTATCCTGAGAACGCTTCGGAATCTTTATCATGCCCACAAATTATAAAATGCTTTTCAATTCTCAAGAAACAAGATTCTGAAATTCTAGAAATTGTTGCTGTAATATTACTGCACTCCAATGAAAATACCCCGTTAAACGCTTGGTTATCAAGCATTTACGGGGTAAGTTACGTGGTGCGAGCAGGAATCGAACCAGCGACACATGGATTTTCAGTCCATTGCTCTACCAACTGAGCTACCGCACCAAGCCACCGTTTTGCAAACGGGAGCACAAATATAGGCAAAGACGGCACAACCGCACATGCTGACGCGGAAAAAGCCCACCTCGGTGAAATACCTTTGCAACTGGATCGCTCCCTCTACCATGAAACTAACCTGCCCCATTTTGCCCGGCTCCGTGGCTCGCTATTCAGTTTGCCTGCTCATCGTCCTACTGGGGGTTTCCCCTGGGCATTCTCCCAGCCTTTCTGCCCAAACCATCGCTCCGGTTCCGGCAACTTCTGTTCCACAGGTTGAAACCGTGAAACCCACCCTGCCCAACCAGTTGCAATCGCTGATTGAACGGGCTGCCACGCAGGAGGATTTCAGGGTCATCCGCCAAACGGCGCTGATGCAATTTCGGGCCAATCTGGTCGATTCGCTGGGGCGGATGCGAAAAGAGCAGGTTCGCACCAAGACGCAAGTGTCCGATTTAGAAGCTCGGCTGAAAAAAACCGAGGAACTGCTGACCACCACGGAGACCAGCTACCAGGAAATCAGCACCCAGCGCGAAAGCATGACGTTCCTTGGTCTTCCGATAAGCAAGGGCACCTACCAAAGCGTGGTGGGGGTTTTGATGGCTCTGCTGGCCGGGATTGCCGGAATTCTTTACTTCCGCTTCCGCAGCCGCAACGGAGAGACTTCGCGGGTTGAAAAACTGCTGCTCGAAACGCAGGAGGAATTCGAACAATACAAAAAACGTGCCATTGATCGCGAACAGCGGCTAAAACGGGAGCTCCAGGACGAATTGAACAAACGTTCATAGGGTACTGCTAAAAACCCCAAAGCTGGCACAAAGTAGCATGGACACGGATAATCAGACCGAGCTTGCCGATGCGGTTCCGGCAGCTTTGCTGGAACAATGGCTTTGGACAGGGCCCGGATACCAGACTGTGGTAGATTTTGGCGGTTGGCGCACAGCCCTGATGAATTTTGATCCCAAGTACCGGCCCAATGCGCTGCGCGTCATGGAGGCACACCGCGACACGGACGAGGTGTTTGTGTTGCTGCAGGGCAAATGCACGCTGTTTTTTGGGCAGGGTCAAGTGGAGTTGGGCGGTTTAGCAGCCGCACATCTCTCTAACGCCATTGCCCGGGTTTACGCTGCCGACATGCGCCCGGGTATTGTGTACAACGTGCGCAGAGGCGCCTTCCATACCCATGCGCTGAGCGAGGATGCCGTTGTGCTGGTGGTAGAGAACCGCGATACCGGCGACCACAACACCGATTTTTTGCCCATCAACGAGCAGGGCCTCCAGCAACTGGAGGCCCTGGCTCGCTGTTCATGGGCGTGGGATTAAAGCGATGAAGGCAGGCTCAAAGAAGCGCTGCTGCATCGTTAAGCACGGGGTTACTCCTCCTCCATCAATTTCTTGCGGTCCTTTATGGAGAAGGAAATCTTACGGTTTATGCCTTCTTGACGATACGCAAGCGTCTTTTCGGCCATCAAGTTCATCGACTTTATCACGCCTACCCCCGAATCGGCAAATTGTATGGTGCTGTCCTTTTTAAAGCCCAATTGAGCAGCATCATTGACTGCTTTCAAATCGCTGCTTAAGAACACGAACTGCCAGCCCCCGCCCTGCATACGCTCTATCAATTGCGTTACTTCGGCTTTATTGAACTGGCTACTTGAATTTTCCTGGCCATCAGTCATGCACACAAACAAGACTTTGTCCGGCCGTGTGTCTGGTGAGGCAGAGGCAATATCCAAAGCAGTGCTGGTAATGGCTTTTCCGAGGGCATCCAATAAGGGCGTTCCACCCCTGGGACTATAGGTTTGTTCATTCAGAGGGGGTACCTCCGCTAAGGCTTTAAAATGGTGAATCACCTCAAAAGCATTCTGTGTATCAAACTGGATTTGCGTCAGGGTGGCCTTTCCCGGCAGCGATTGCTGGATGCGCAAATATTCGTTCCACCCGCCGATTACGTCTTGGCGAACGGAAGCCATGGAGCCGCTGCGGTCTAACAACAAGACCAGATGGGTGCTCTCTGCGGGCTGAGAGGTTGTGGGTTGCGAATTGGTTTGATTAGGTTGGGTACTCATTACATGTGTATTGAAAAGGTTAGAAAATGAGAGGTTGCCTGGACCGGCGAGCGGCCCGGGGGGGGGGAAATGTGCAGTTGCACAGACAAGAAAACTAGTTGGAATGTTCTGGAGAGGGTTGTCCCCAGGTACAGTGATAAACTGTTTCGCAATTGATTCGATAATCGCTTAGCAAACAACCTCACCACCATTTTTTTTCTCCATTTGACCAATTCTCCTGGCAAATCATTGACCCAACCCGGAAAATATCCTTCCAACTCAAGGGTCTTCTTTTACCATTCAGGGTTGTAAATGCACCACTGACCCATTTTGGCCTGGCGTCCGTCTAAGTCCCACGGCAATTTAGCAGCGCAAAACCGCTCAGCCCTTTGGCTGCATGCTGCGGTTGAGCCCCTCCTGCGGATAGAGCCCGACGGAGCACATTAGCCCAAAAAAACTTCGATCATGTTTTTGCGCACCTTTCTTCTTGCTACCCTGCTGCACCCCCTGTTGGCGGCGCAGGCCCAACAAACCATTCGCGGCCAGGTCCTGGACGAACAGTCCACCGCGCCCCTGCCCGGGGTGACCGTGATCGTTTCCGGCACCGATCCTCTGATTGGCACCTCCACTGACCTGGACGGCAATTTTGTGCTTCCGGGAGTTTCCGTGGGAAGGGCCGATGTGGTCTTCAGCTACATTGGTTATGAACCCCGGACCTTGTCGGGAGTATTGGTCAACGCCGGCAAAGAGACCGTGCTGACCATTAACCTGACCGAAAAAGTACAAGCGCTGGACGCGGTCGTTGTCAAAGCAGACAACGGTACGCCCGGCGAAGCGCTCAACGATATGGCCACGGTGAGTGTGCGCCAGTTGTCGGTTGACGAGGCGCGTCGCTATTCCGGCACCCGCTCGGACCCGTCGCGGATGGCCCAAAACTTTGCCGGCGTTTCCTCGCCGGGCGATGACCGCAACGACATCATCATCCGGGGCAACTCGCCGGCCGGGGTGCTCTGGCGCATGGAAGGCATCGACATTCCGAACCCGAGCCACTTCGGAACGCTCGGGGCCACTGGTGGCCCGGTCACGATCCTAAACACGAATAACCTCAGCGACGCCGATTTTTTTACCGGGGCCTTTCCCGCAGAATACGGCAACGCTACTGCTGGCGTCTTTGATTTAGGCCTGCGAAATGGCAATACCGGCAAACACGAGTTCTTGGGACAGATTGGCTTCAACGGCTTTGAAGCCGGCGCTGAAGGACCGCTGGGCAACAACAAGAAGAGCTCCTATGTAGTCAACTACCGCTATTCCACGTTAGGCGTTCTGGAGGCCATGGGGCTTGATTTTGGCACGGGTTCCAGCATTCCGCAGTACCAGGACGTCACCTTTAAACTCAATCTGCCCACCGAAAAAGCTGGCCGCTTTACGCTGTTTGGCTTTGGCGGGTTGAGCTACATCGAGTTTTTGTCCAGCCAAAAAGAAGTGGATGCCGAAGCTGTTTTCGGCGACGATGGGTACGACCAGGTCTTCCGTTCCAACACGGGCATGGTGGGGCTGAACCACACCTACTTTTTTAACCCGAATACCTACGGCCGATTTTCACTGGCGGTGTCAGGCTTTCAAAGCACGGGCGACATCGACTCGATCAACACCGAAGACCTGACCCAGCTCATTGACCTGACGGACTTTGACTACGGCCAGCTCCGCTACACGGCCAGCTACGAACTGAACCGAAAGTTCAACGCGCGCAACAAGCTCAACGCCGGCATAACGGCCGATTTGTTTGCCCTCAACCTGGACGAGCGCACCTTGTTGGAAGGAGCGCAGCGGCCTATAACGGCCTTTGATGGAAACGCCGGTTATCTGCGCGGCTGGGCACAGTGGCAACACCGCTTCAGCGATGCCTTTTCGCTCAACGGCGGCGTGCACGGCAGTTATTTTCTTCTGAACGAAACTGGTATGGTGGAACCGCGGGCAAGCCTGCGCTACCGCCTTGGCAACAGCCAGAGCCTGAACTTCGGAGCGGGGCTGCACAGCCAGTTGCAACCGCTTGAAGTGTACTTCACGGAATCCCGCTTGCCCGACGGCAGCACGATTCAGACCAACCGCGAGCTTGATCTGTTCAAAAGCGTCCACCTGGTTGCTGGGTACGACAAGCTCATCGGCGAGCGCTTGCGCCTCAAAGTAGAAGGCTATTACCAATACCTCTACGATGCCGCCGTAGAACAACGCGCCAGCAGCTTCTCCATGCTCAACGCCGGCGCAGACTTCGGCTTCCCCAACAACGACAGCCTGGTCAACGAAGGCACGGGCCGCAACATGGGGGTTGAACTGACCCTGGAGCGCTACCTGAACAAAGGCTGGTACCTGCTCAGCACGGTGTCCATCTACGACGCCCGCTACACCGCCAGCGACGGCGCGGAGCGCAACACCGCCTTCAATGGCAACTACATCGCCAACGTTTTAGGCGGCAAAGAATTTGCGCTGGGGAAGGGCCATTCCATCGGCCTCGACAGCAAGGTAACCCTAGGGGGTGGTCGTCGCTATACGCCCATTGACCTCGAGGCTTCGCGCATCGCCGACCGTGAAATAAGACTGGATGACGTGGCCTACAGCGAACAATTCGACCCCTACTTCCGCCTGGATCTGAAATTGAGCTACAGCCTGGAAGGCAAAAAAGCCACTCAGAAGTTCTCGGTTGACCTCCAAAACCTGAGCGGCCAGGAAAACGTGTTCAGCCAGTCTTACAACCGATTGTCGCAAGACCTGAACACCCGCTACCAGCTCGGATTCTTCCCAGACATTCAGTACCGCGTGCTCTTCTGAACGGGCCTGTGCCGGGAGCCGGGCAGCTTAACGGGCAGCCGGGCGGCACTGCATTCGACACGGGCAGCTCGATGACCATACGAACTGCTCTGGCAGCCGGGCGGTCAGCCAGTATTCTGGCGGCCCGGCTGCCGCACGCAGGCCCCTATCTTTGCCCTACCCGCAGACTTTGCCCATGCGCTTCCGCAATCCCCATATCGGCTTCGATGACCGGCTGTTCACAGCATTCGGAATCCCGCTCATCGGTATCCTGATTCCATTGGTTTTTGGCGGCATCTATTTTGACGAAGGAGCTGTCTATTGGATCAATGTGGGCGTTTCCTGCATCTACACCGCCATTTACTGGTTTACTGCCCGGGCCCTGATGATCCGCTTGCATCGCCAGTACCCGGAGGCGGAGCAACTGGGGCTTCGGGTGCGCCGGCTGGCGGCGTTGTTCGTTCCTTTTATCATCGCCATCTGCCTGTTGAGTTACTTGGTGATACCGGAAGCATACGGGGCAAAAACCAATTTTCTCCAAAGCGTCCTGATGAGCACCATCCTGACGGTCAGCGTGGCCTCCATCTATGAAAGTGTGTACCTGCTGCACCGCTACCGCGAAGTTCAATTGGAACGGGAGCAACTGCTGCGCGAGCGCGTGCAAACCGAACTGGAAGCCCTTCGAAATCAGGTAAACCCGCATTTCTTGTTCAACAGCCTCAACACACTCGCCGACCTGATCAGCGAAGATGCCGTGCGCGCCGAGCAATACGTTCAGGAGTTGAGCAAGGTGTACCGCTACGTGCTGGAAATCCAAACCCGCGAACTGATCCCGATGCAGGAAGAGCTCGATTTTCTGCATTCCTACCTCTACTTGCTGCGCACCCGCTTTGGCGATAAAATCCAGGTGCATTTCGCCATTCCCGAAAACTTATACAATCGGCACATCGTGCCGTTGTCGCTGCAATTGCTGTTTGAAAACGCCATCAAGCACAACGTGGTTTCAGAGGCGCGGCCCTTGCACATTGACGTGTACAGCGAAAATGGCGTCGATCTGGTGGTGCGAAACAATTTTCAGCCCCGCCAACACCCGGTCAATGGCCATGACCATTCCACCAAAAAAGGCCTGGACAATTTGCGCAACCGCTACCGGCTCCTGGCTAACCGCGCTGTAGAAACGCTGGCCACGACCACAAGTTTTACTGTGGTAGTTCCCACCCTGTCCACAGCCGAATCCCTGGTCGCGAATTTCTCCAAATGAACACACTCATTCTAGAAGACGAATTTCCCGCAGCCAACCGGCTTCAACGACTGATCGCGCGCTGCGATCCGGGTTTGCGCATCACAGGGGTGCTGGACAGCGTGGAGGCAGCGGTGGAAAGGTTTCGGCTCGGGGAGCAACCGGATCTCTTATTCGCCGACATTCACCTGGCCGATGGGCTGAGCTTTGAAATTTTTCGGCAGGTGCCCGTGGACTGCCCGGTCATCTTCACCACGGCCTACGACGAGTACACGCTCCGCGCCTTCAAACTCAACAGCGTGGACTACCTGCTCAAACCTATTGACGAACAAGGCTTGCGCGATGCCCTGGACAAGTTTCGCCGTTACCACTTGCGCAATGCCAGCGGAAAAGAGAGCGGCGCAGGTAGCGGCGCAGGTAGCGGCGCAGGTAGCGGCGCTGGTAGCGGCGCTGGAAGCGGCGCAGGTACCCCTCAGCCTGCCTCGGCAGGCCCGGACGAGCGCCTGATTCGCCAGCTGCTCGAAGGTTGGGGTCAACCGCGTTACCGCCAGCGCTTCTTGCTGCGCCGCGGCGAGCGCTTGGACTACCTGGCCACCCACGAAGTGGCCTACACGTATTCCGATCAGGGGCTGACCCATTTGGTGGACCTGCGCGGACACCGCGACTTGCTGGATCGCACCCTGGAGGAGCTGGAACAAGAATTGGACCCCACACAGTTTTTCCGCATCAGCCGCAAATGTATAGTAGCCCTTCCAGCCATTAAAGGCATCCATAAGTATTTCTCTGGAAGACTAAAGTTGGACCTGGACCCTACCCCTCCGTTTGACGTGCTGGTCAGCCGGGACCGGGTAGAGGGCTTTCAATCTTGGTTGGATCGCTAACTTGCGGGATATTACAGCTCTGCCAAATGATACCATGATCACGCTTACCACGCCGGCACTGCTTTTTCCGGCCATTTCGCTGCTTTTGCTCGCCTACACCAACCGCTTTTTGGTGGTAGCACAACTCATTCGCTCGCTCTCCGGCAGCATGGACGACGCCAACCGCCGCACCGTGCACCGGCAAATTTCCACGCTCAAACGACGTGTTTATCTTATAAAAGTTATGCAAATCTTTGGCGTGGTGTCGTTTTTGCTTTGCACGGTTTCCATGTTCCTGATCTTTCTGGAACTGCCCGTTTGGGGCTCCTGGCTCTTTGGCATTTCCATTCTGTCACTGTCCATTTCGCTGGTGTACTCGCTGTACGAAATCGGCATTTCCACCCAGGCGCTAAACATCATCTTGGACGACCTCAACCTCTTTGAAGGCGACAAGCGCTGAGCGAGCAGTAGGCTGTCAACCGCACTTCGGGGCGTGCTTCTGATGGCGCGCCTGACCAGAAGCGCAGCCTTACTCCGCCCTTGCAAAAGCCATAACCGCCAGCCCGTTCTCCAGCAACGTCAGCGTCTGCCCGTCGGGGCTGATGCCGTAGGCGTCCACCCGCTGCAGGGCTTGCAAAAACACCGATTCGCCGAGCCCGGCACAAGCCATGCGCGTCATGGCCAGCGGCTCTGGAAAACTCAGGTTCATTCCTTTTCGGGCGAAACGGCCGCTGTACGAATTGCAACTGGTGTTGCCATTAACCGTGCCTTTCTCCGTGTCCAGACTCAGGGTGGGCTTGCGCTCCGGGTAAATTCCGTCAAACGCGATCCGGGGTCCGGTAATGTACGTCAGTTGCCAGTTGCCGCCGAGCGGTTCGCCCGAAAAAACAGGCGCATCTTCACGCACCGCAACAGCGTCCGTGCGCTGCGCCGTGAGCAGGTGCCAATACGGCTGGTGGAAATGGTGCAGGAAAATGCTGTCAGAGGTTTCGGGATAGCGCCGGAAGTACTCCGCATCCGGATGCAGGATCACCGAAACGCCGGTTCGGCTGTAATTCAGCCCGGCGGCCATGGGCGGGAGTGATAGCTCGGGCAACACGTCTTGCACGCACTTAGCGATGAAATAGCCCATATACTTTTGGTACTGGTCCACGGCTTTGCGCGGCGGTTTGTCCAACTTTCGGTGTACGCGCCGCAGCAACAGGTTAACCGGGAACTTTTGTTCCCGGATCATCGCAGGTATTCCGGGAAAAGGACTGGTCGGGTTGAAATCATCCAGCCGCTGGATGGACACCGGAACTTGCGGGACCCAATCGGCTGCATTGACCAGATTGAACGCCCAACCTTCGCGGGTATTGAACTCGTAGTCATAAGCAAAATAGACATTGCCGGGCTTGGGCGCGGCAGTGCAATAGGTCTTAATGTTCCAATTAGCGGGCAACCTGCCCTGGCGGCGAAGCTGCAACAAATGTGCCGTCAGCAGGTAGCCGATAGCGCCTCCCTGGCTGTGCCCGGTGATCACCAAACCTCGCACACCTGCTTGGTAACAGGAATCCAGTTTGGTCAGGATGTCGCTTTCCAGGTATGCCAGGCTGATCAGCCATCCCGTGTGAACAGACGCTTTAGAATCATCCGCCAGACGGTAACGGAAGGGTTCGTACCCCGCACGCTCCAACGTCCCCACCGCAGGGGTCATGGACGCGTAGAAATTAGCCAGCCAACTGATCGGCTCCTTCGTGCTGCCGCGAACATTGATCACGGCGTTGCCTTCCGCGTTGGTCCACAACTCCCACATGTTGTCCAGCCCGATTGACTCCGAGCGGTATTGCCGCTCAAAGTAGCGCGGCTCTTCAAAGTCGCCCACATAGGCCGAATCGCCGAAGCGAGCAGAAATGCGCAGCATTTCAGCGGCTTCTTCCCAGATAAATCCGGGTTGCAGCGGCTGGGCGAAGGGCTGCTGGGCCTGAGCAAGAGCTTGGGCCTGATTCTTAGGTTGAGTCTGAGTTTGAACCTGAGTTTGAGCCTGAGTTTGAGCCTGGGCCAGAGTCTGAGTTTGAGCCTGGGCCAGAGTCTGAGCCAGAGTCTGAACCAGAGCTTGGGCCAGAGTCTGAGCCTGAGCCTGGGCCAGAGTTTGAGTCTGAGCCTGGGCCAGAGTTGGAGTCTGAGCCTGGGCCAGAGTTGGAGCAAAAACCTGCGCTTGTACACCACCAGCAAAAAGCCCCAAACTGCACAGCCAGAAAACCAGCACGGTCAGCACCACCTTAGCCCGCGTCGGGTCAACCCGCTTCCAAATGGCCGCCGAGGCGTCCCACAAGCGCTTGCCGGCCTCGGCGTCGTACACTTTAGGATCCATTTTCTTGTTGTTGAGCATATGCAGGTAGCGGTTCGTCTGCCCTTCCAGCTCATTGGAGCAGCCCAGGTAGGTGGCTGGCATGGCTCCCTGCGCCGGGGTGCGAAAAGCGACACTGAAAATGCCACGCAACACCACCCGCAGCGGACCTGGTGCCTCGCGAATAATGTTGGTGTTGACCGGACCGGGGCAAAAAGTGTGCACCGACACGTCCGGAGATGCGCCATGCCCCCGCAGCCGCCGCGCTAACTCCGTGTTCATGGTGTTGAGCACCAGCTTGTAATAACTGTAATACTGGATAGCCTTGTTCACCCCGTATTCGTTGTAAACACCAAAGGTGTCAAAATCAATGGCCGAAGCCGTCTGGTGCGAATCAGATGACGTGTAGATCATGCGGGGCGTGTGGCCCGGCCGGTCATTACCGGATACCGTACTGTTTGGTATAGTTCCGTCACCCAGCAGGCGATTGGCCGTGATGAACTTACTCAAGTAATTAACCAGAAAGATTTCGTCCAGACCGCTGACTGTTTTGCGAGCTTGGGGGGTGGCGACACCGGCGTTGAAAAACGCCAGGTCCAATTTCACGCCATCGCGCTTCAGGCCGTCGCAGAAGGCGTGAATGTTGTCCAGATCGGTCAGGTTCAGGTGCCGGATCTCAACGCTCGAAGAGCCGCTCGCCTTGCGCACCCTTTCCGCCGCTTCCGGAACCTGGCTGCGGCAAGCCATGATGACGTGACCACCGCGCCGCGCCAAATCCACGGCAATGGCCTCTCCTACGCCGCTGCTGGCGCCGGTAACCAGGCATACCTTGCCGTCGCAGCGCAGGCCGTCGTTGTAGGCTTCGGCCAGATCCTGGCTGCGGAACAAATCTTTGACCCCGGCCAGTGCTGCCGAAACAGGGTTGTGAAACCGACCTTTTTCTGCCATGTTGAAAAGTTGCGAAGGGCCAGCTTGCCCTTCGAACGGAAACAGCCCTGCTTGCTGAACGCTCATACAAACTCAGCGCCGAAGATAACAGCTACCAGGCAACCCCATCCGCCCAAAAACCACTTGGACAAAGCAGCAATACGGCGTATTTTATCACCATGAAACACCTTTCCCTACTCCTCTTCGCTTTCCTGGCCGGCATTTTGGCTCAGGCCCAAAGCACCGTCACCGGCAACCTCACCGTCGATGGCAGAAACCGCTCCTACCGGTTGCGTATCCCACCAGCTGCAAGCAGCGGCGAGCCCCTTCCCCTAATCGTGAGCCTGCACGGCTTTGCGCTGAGTGCCACCAGCCAGGAAAGTTCCAGCGCCATGAACGCCATCGCAGACACGGCGGGTTTTTACGTGGTGTACCCCAACGGCACGGCTGTTGCGTTCTTTCTGCAAGGCTGGAACGACGACCTGAGCGGCGGCGGCGTAGACGACGTGGCCTTCATCGACGCGCTGATCACGGAACTGGGCAACACGCGCAATGTGGACACCAGCCGCGTCTTTGCCACAGGGTTTTCCAACGGCGGGGGAATGAGTGTCGTATTAGCCTGCGCCCTCTCTGGCCGCATCAAGGCCATTGCGCCGGTGGCAGCGGCCATCAATCCGGACAATGCGCCGCTATGCAGCCCGGCCGTTTTCCGGCCCTTGCTCCAGATTCACGGTACCGCTGACCTCATTGTTCCTTACACCGGTGCTCCAGCCACCATTTTCTACCCGGCAACCGCCCCCGCAGAAGCTTTTTTCCGCGCTTGGGTCAGCCGGGACGCCTGTGCAGCGCCGATTATTAGCAATGTGCCGAACTCCGGTGCACTGGACTTTAGTACGGTGACCAAGGCTTCGCTGTCTTCTTGCACCAGCGGCCAGGCTTACGAATTTTACCGAGTGGTAGGCGGCGACCACAGCATTCCCGGACCCGGCGGCCAGAACAAAGACCTGTACTCGAGCGCAGCCATCTGGACGTTCTTTCGCAGCCAGGGCGGTGCCGCTCTGCGCCTGAGCAACCCGGATGCCGGGCAGGAACCGCTGGCAGAGCAGACGCTTAAAGCCGCGAGCCTGTGGCCCAACCCCGCCAGCGATGCCGTTCTGCTCCAAACCCAAACGGAAGGGCCTTGGACAGCCGTCGTGTACGACAGCCAGGGCCGTCAGGTAGCGCTGCTATCCGGTACCGGCCTGCAGGGCAGCCTGCACGTGGGCGATCTGAACACTGGCTTGTTCCAAGTGTTGTTGCAAACCGAAAACGGCCGCAGTCGCGCGATGCCGTTGCAAGTGCAGCGCTAAGCCTTTCGCCCGAAAAGAACCGCTTTCAGGTCATATCGGCCCTTCGATTGGTCATGGCAGCGAGATTGAGCGGTGATTAAGCTTTGATGTTGGCTTCGTAAAAGTCAATCCAGGCTTTCGGCGTGATTTTACCGGCCAATTCCCCCATCAATTTCAGGGGAATTTGGTCCGGTTTCTTAAAGCGAATGCAACTCTTGCCCATGTCCAGTTTGGTGGAAACGTACTTAGGGTATTGGCTTTCAAACCATTGCATCAGGTCGGGCATGGCATGCAAGCCCATGTGGTAAACAGAAATGGCCTGTTTCTGCGACGCAATGCTCATAAAAGGAAGGGGCAATTTGGGATCACAGTGATACCCGGCAGGGTAAAGCGAATGGGGAACCACGTATCCGATCATGCCGTAGCCCATCTCCTCGTGAAAACCCTTGGGAAGGTTCTTTTTGATCACCGTTCGCAGAGCCGCCATCGCGGCGGTCCGGTCTTGCGGCAGGGAGGCAATGTATTCGTCCGGAGTTGCAGCAGTGCTTTGCATAGTTGGCGATTTTTTTCGAAACCCAACTGAAAGTTACGCCCTGCCCGCCCAACGCGCCAAACTCCCGTCAGGGCCGCGCTTTAATGCCGGCCCACTGGCAGCAGAGTTGCCAGGAGGCTTCCTGCGCCCGAACCGCCGGCAATTTGTGCTCCACGTAGAGGTTGCGCTGACGGGCGTCCAGCCTGCGGGCTTTTACGTTATCGGCCAATTGCAAATCCAGGAGCTGCCGAAGTTCGGAATACACGCGTTTGTCGTAGATCGGCACCGCCATTTCGATGCGGCGCTCCAGGTTGCGGGTCATCCAATCTGCCGAAGCAAGGTAAAGCTTCTCGCGGCCTCCATTTCCAAAAACATAGAGTCTGCTATGTTCTAGAAATCGGTCTACAATAGAAATTACCCGAAGCCTGCCGCCGAACTGCGGATCTTCGGTTTTCAGGCAACAAATGCCGCGGACCACCAACTGCACCGACACCCCGGCGCGAGCGGCTTCGGCCAGCACGTTGATCATTTCGGGGTCTTCCAGACTGTTCATCTTGGCGATGATGTACGCTGGTTTCCCGGCCCGTGCCAGCGCAACTTCTTCGGCGATCAGCGCTTCAAAACCATTGCGCAACGAAAAAGGCGCCACCAACAGGTGCTTGGTGTTGGTGATGATGCGGCGGCGCTCCAAAATTTCAAAGATCTGCAGCGCTTCGTCCGCCAGGCGCGGATCGCAGGTCAACAGCGCATGATCGCCGTAGAGGCTGGCTGTTTTTTCATTGAAATTGCCCGTGCCCAAGTACGCATAGTTGCGCATGGCGTCGCCCTCCCTTCGCGATATAACAAATAACTTGGTGTGCACTTTGATGCCGGGGTAGGAATACAACACCTGCGCCCCGGCCTGCTCCAGCGCGGCGCCCCATTGCAGGTTGCTCTCCTCGTCAAATCGCGCTTTGATCTCCAAAAAAGCCGTGACTTGCTTGCCGTTCTGTGCGGCGCGAATGAGGGCCCTGGCCACCGAAGACTCGCGGCCTACGCGGTAGAGCGTGATGCGAATGGCTTCTACGGTCGGATCGGCGGCGGCCTCTTCCAGCATGCGCACGATGTAGTCAAAGCGCTGGTAGGGAAAGTGCAACACCCGGTCCCGCTCGGTGATGGCGTCAAACATATTTTCCGCTACGTCCAAAAAAGGCCGGTTTTGCGGGGGAAAGGGCCGGTACCGCCAGGACGGCTCTCCTACGGGATCCGGAAAGCTGAACAAGTCGTGAAAATTGTGGTACACGCCTCCGGCCACCATGTCGTCAACCGCCAATTGCAGCAGCTCGGCTAACTGCGATCGCAGGGCGTTGGGCAACCGGCCATCGTAGAGAAAACGCGTGGGCATGCCCACCTCGCGCTCCAGGAGCCCCTGCCGGATTTTGTTGATCAGATCGCCGTTGAACTCATCGTCAATGTACAATTCTGCATCCCGCGAGAGTTTAATGGCCCAGGCCTGACCGCCGTATTCAGACCCTGCCAAACGCGGCAGGTTAAGCCGCAGGATGTCGTCTACCCAGGCAATGGGGTGGTAGCCGTCGTCGCCGCCCAACTCAATGAAGCGAGGCAGCGATTCTGTCGGCAAGTTAACCAGGCCAAGGTCTTTTTCGCCCAAACGAAAGGCGAAATAGATGCCGTTGTTGCGCAAAAAGGGAGCTTTTTGCCCGGGCGAGTAGCGCTCCACGCGGACCACTTTGCGCAAATGTTCGTCAAACCAGGCCCTGGCTTGCGGACCTGCTGTTTGCTGCAATTCGTCCAGGTTGAGCAGCTTGATGCCCGCCTCAGACAACTCCGGCAAAATTTCATCGCGGAAAATGCGGCCGAGCAATTCCTGCTGTTTGCTCACGATGCTCAGCACCTGGCGCAGAGTTCTGCGGGGCTTGTCCGGAATTTGCAACCGGGTTTCTTTTCGCAACTGGTTAAAGCTGCGCAGGGCAGCCACCCGAACGCGAAAAAACTCGTCCAGGTTGGCAGAGTAAATGGCCAAAAACTTGACGCGCTCAAAAAGCGGAACCCGGTGGTCAGCGGCTTCCTGCAACACCCGGTGGTTGAACGAAAGCCAGGAAATATCGCGGGGAATCAAGTCGGCCGCAACAGGGCGAAGCGGAGCAGCAGTGGAAGACATGCGCAGAAAAAATAGGGGCAAAAACAGAGGAGCAAGGCGTTCTTCAAAGAACGTCCATTTTCTGCTTCTGTTTCACGCCACAGTCCTCTTGCCAAAGCAGCAGTTATGCACATACGGGGGAGTGCCTGCCGTGGCCAACAGGCTTGCGCCGGGAAGGCGTTAAATTAGCCGCGTCTTATGAGGTCTTGAGCACCAAAACCATGCTAGAATCTGCCTTAAAATCAATTAGTTGGGAGCAAGGGCTCCTTTCCGGCCTGATTCTGGTCGCCGCCTTTATTTCGGCCCAGATCATCAACCGGATTTTAGGCAAGCTCTTCTCTGACGCGGGGCGCATCCTCAAAGTCAAGGCGGAGAACTACCGCTTTTTCCGGCACATGGTGTCGGCCGGTATCTACTTCATGGCCATCATCCTGGTCTTTTACATGGTGCCTTCGCTGCGCGCCCTGAGCGTAACGCTATTTGCGGGCGCGGGCATCTTTGCCGCCATCATTGGCTTTGCTTCCCAGCAGGCTTTTAGCAACATTGTCGCTGGCATTTTCATTGTCATCTTCAAGCCTTTCCGGGTGGGCGATTACGTGCATGTGGGCAGCCAATACAAAGGCTATGTTTCCGACATTACCCTGCGGCACACCGTCTTGCATACATTTGAAAATTCAGACATCATTATTCCCAACAGCACCGTAAGTTCTGATACGGTCATTAATTTTTCATACAACGATGACCGCGTCTGCCGCTTCGTTGAAATCCAAATCAGCTTTAGCTCCGACATGGACAAAGCTCTGAAGATCTTGCAGGAAGAATGTCAAAACCACCCCTTGTGCATTGACGGGCGAACACCGGCAGAGAAAGCGGCAGGCGAGCCCAAAGTGCCTGTGCGCGTTACCGCCATCGGACCTTATGGCGTGCACCTCAAGGCCTGGGCCTGGGCTGCCACGGTAGAAAATTCCTGGTACCTGGGTTTTGACTTGAACCGCAACCTTAAACTGCACTTTGACCGCGAGGGAATCGTCATCCCCTACCCCCACCAGACGCTGCATTTTATTGGGCCGGATGCGCCAGTGGCTTCTGCAAAATCAGGAGCTGTTTACCAACAAGGCGGCCGCATCAACGAGCCGGGGGAATAGCCTCGCCAGCGTTTTTTGCAATGCCGTTTTGTTGCTGCGTTACCCCTCAAGGTTGCTCCAAAAGGTCCGGCAGAGCCGCGCGCACACGTTGAACAAGCAGACCGTCCACGGCAATCTGCACCCCTTGAACCGAAATGCGAAGCGCTTTAGCGGCTGGCATGGGTTCCAACACCCTGCTGGCGCGGACCCAATCCGGCTGCACATCCAGGGTTTGCTTGGTGATGATGTAGCCCTCCCACAGGGGCTGCCCCTCGCTGTCCAGCCATTCCAGCAGCACATCCGGAAAAGACGAATGCTCCAGGTAGGCCTTGAGCCAGAGCGATACCTCCACCCGGTCTTCCGCTGACCAGACCGCATCCCGCAGCGGAACCTCCGCCAACAGCCAGGGACCATTTTCCCGCACCATTGCGCGGCCAAACAAGCCCGGTTCGGTGCCCTGGTCAAAGCCGTCGTGCCACAGGACGCCTTCGCGCTGCAAGGCCGGGTCGGTCAGTGGCTCGGAACCAACCCCCAACAGAGAAGGGTCCAGCGACCAGAGCGAAAAATCCTCGCCCAGGTAGACCGTGTCTGCCGCCAGAATCAAGGCGCGCTCGCGGTCGCTGAACCGATTGTCCGTGCGCGGATCGGAAAACTCGCGGTTGATCAGCAACAGAATGGGCCGTTCGTCGAGCCGCAGCAGCAGACCGGGGTCCGGACCGAAGCGGCTCACCAGGCTCACGGTGGCCAACGTTTGCGACAGCGACGTGCGGCTCATCATGACGTTCATCAGCGGTAGACCGGTCTGGTACGCAGCCTGCATGCCCCAGCCCATGGCGCTGTTTCCCCAGCCCATGGCGCTGTTTCCTTTGTCAATGTAGAGTTTCTCCGAGCCCATGTGGTAAAACGGCAGGGTCAGGATAGCCTGAAATTGCTCGGGCGAATGGCCACCGTCCCGCAACGCGAGCGCAAAGGTTTGCCGGGCCAGCGCGTTGGGCTCTACCACCGTTTGCCTGAAGTGCCGAGCATGGGCCACGGCTTCTGCGCCCCATGCGCCAAAAAGAAGCAGCAGGATTGCAGTGGCCGCATGTGCATGGCCGCGCATGGCCATGGCTCGGTACCAGCGGTGCATCATCACCGCGGCAAAAAGGGCCCAAATGGGGTAAAACATAAAAACCAGCCGACCGGGAGATCGAAACTGTTTAAGCGGCGCAACATAATCCAGCCAATGTTCCAGCCCCCAGCGAAATGGCAGCGCCATGGCCAGAAAAAGCATAATCAGCGCGCTGAGTACCCAGGCCGCCAGATCATCGGGAAGGAGCGGGCAAACGCTCCTCAAAACACCCCTTCCTTTGGCGCGAATGCTGGAAATCAACCGGCGCAAAAAGCGCAGCGCCAGCCAGAACACGAGCAACACGCCGGGCAAGCCCACATACCCCAACCCTTCAGCCTGTTCCGGGGGTATAGAAATGCGGCTTCGCAACCAGCCGAGCACCGGGCTGGTCGGGCTAAAAAACACCGTTTTCAACCCGGCCCGGTAGTACGTAAAACCAAACGGCGCAGCCGGGCGATCGGCAGTCAGATCGGTCCAGTGCAGGAACAGAAACACCGACAAAAAAGCAACCACCCCCGCCCCCCCGTCCCGCAAGACCACGGGCAGCGCCGAACGCCATCGCAGCAGCTGGAGCCCCCCAAACACCCCTGCGTAGGTCCAAAGCATAAAGGCTCCGATCATCAGGTAGTACAGGTGAACCATCCCGAAGCCCGCAACGACCACAGCCAGTCCGAGCATCCAGACCCAGGCGCGCTCCGCCGAGGCCCGCAGGCGCAGCACCCCCCACCACAGCAGCGGCACAAAACACACGTAGCCCAGCGCATAGTGGCCCTGCCAGCGGTGAATCTGCGGGCTCAACAGCACCACCAACAGCGCCGTCGCCACAGCCGGCCCTTCGGGCAGACCGTAGTGCCGTCCTATCCGGCGCATGCTCCAGGCGGCCGGCAACAAACTGAACAGCATCAGCGCGTTGAGCACGCCCGGAACCCGGGCATCCAGCGAGATACCCAAGCGTTGCGCGGTGCGCATCAGCCCCACCAACAACGGCTGCGCATCGGTATAGGTCAGGTGCTCCCCGTAGGGGTAATTCATGCCCGTAAAGCGCAATCCTTCGTCGTAGCGCACGGCCCATGCCGCGGTAAAATAGTTTTTGAGCCCGTCGCCGCCGGTGGCAAAAAGGTAATGGTTCGGGTGCCAGAACAGATCGCCAAACAGCAGCGCCATGGCGCCGAGCAACAGCGCGGTCAGCAGCAAATCGGGCGAAAGGTTCCTGTTCTTTAAGCGACTCATGCCGGGTCCGATGGTTTGGGCTCTGAACCTCGCAAACTGCGCAACCAGATGCGCAGAAAGTTCAGGCCCTCTTCGACCAAAATTCGGGGCCTCATGCGCGAGAATGAAATGCCCGGCTTGAGCTGAACCGGAACAGCCTGCACCTTGAGCGCAAAATGCCGGTAGGCCAGAAACAGAAACTCCAGATCAAAAAGGTAGCGATCAATAGAAGTGGCCAGGAAGGTCGAGCGACCAGCGCGGTCAAAACCTTTGAGCCCGCACTGCGTGTCGCTGATTTCCAGGCGCAAGAGGGTTCGGATCAACAGCCGCAGTGCACGCGAAATGAGCCGCCGCAAAGCGGGAACCTCTTGGTAATAAGCGTCGTCCTTTACCCCGGCAGCTACCTGTGCACCGTTTTGCAGCGCCGCATACACGGCCAACAAACTTTCTTCGGTATAGGGAAAATCAATATCGGTGTAGATAACAAGATCGGCGGAAGCCAGCGTCACCCCTGCCCGGAGCGTGAATCCCTTTCCCCGGTTGCGCTCATACTCCAAATATTGAAGCCGGGGAATGGCCTCGTTCAGTGCCCGCAAGTCGTCTGCTGTTACGCCAAAAGAAGAACCATCATTGACCAAAATCAAACCGGGTTCGCGGCCTATGGCTGCAGCCACCAACGCGTACGAATGGATGACCCGCTGCGCCCAGCCCGGCTGCGGATTGTAACAGGGCAAAACCAAGTCCAGGGAGGGCAGATTCATGCGCCCTGCAAATTACGGACTTCACGAGCGGAAGGATGCGGCGGGCCTGGGCAGAATGTGGCCGGAACGAAGCCGCGTGCTCAGGCGGCAAACGGCAGGATGAAACATGCACGCCTAAAACAGAGGTTGATCCCGCGTCCGTCTCAGGCCTTGAAAAACCCGTACTTGGCAATGCAGTACAGCGCGCGGAAACCATCGCGCCAGCCGATCTTTTTGCCTTCTGCGTAAGTGCGTCCGTAGTATGAAATGCCCACTTCATAAATGCGCACGTTGGGAATGCGGGCAATTTTTGAGGTCACCTCTGGCTCAAACCCAAAACGCTTTTCCTGCAAGGTCAACGACTGCACCATTTTAGTATTGAACAGCTTGTAGCAGGTTTCCATGTCCGTGAGGTTCAGGTTGGTGGACATGTTGGAGCAAAAAGTCAGGAATTTGTTGCCGATGGAATGCCAGAAAAACAGGATTCGGTGCGGTTGACCGCCCAAAAACCGCGATCCGTACACCACATCAGCCATGCCGCGAAGCACCGGGACCAGCAGCTTGTTAAACTCGGCCGGGTCGTATTCCAGATCGGCATCCTGGATGATCACATATTCGCCGGTGGCTCTGGAAATACCCGTATGCAAAGCTGCTCCTTTGCCCTGGTTCACCCCGTGTTCGTGCAGTTGAAATCCCCCCCCGGGGTATTCGGCAATGTACTCTTTGAGTATTTCTACGGTGTTGTCCTTAGAGCCGTCATCAACAATAATGACCTCCTTTCCGATACCCCCGGTAAGGTCAACCTCCCGAACCAAATCCAGTATTTCGCGCACCGTCCGGCCTTCGTTGTACACCGGAATAACGATAGAAAGCTTCTTAAAGGTTGCCATTTGGGCGGTAAAATTAACGATAATCGTAATCTAACTGAGCGAATCTTTGGTAAATACGGGGTAGGACCCCTTTAGTTGCTGAAAAGTCCGGTGGAAAGGGGAGCTAAAAACAGGAAATTTTCTGCTGGCATGCAACCCGGCACCACTTTTCCGGTCCTTTGTTGCCGAATCCTGTGATTTTGCAAGGAACAGATACGGCTGAAATTGTCGACTTGGTGGATCGCTGTCTGGCGCGGGAACGTCAGGCGCAAAAACAATTGTACCAGCGTTACAGCCGGTCTATGTTCAACGTCTGCCTGCGCCTGATGGGCGCACACTCCGCTGCGGAAGACATGCTCCAGGAGGCGTTTGTTGACGCCTTCCAAAACCTGCACCGCTATCACCGCGAAGTGGCATTTGGGGCTTGGCTCAAGCGACTGACCATCAATCGTTGCCTGAAAACGCTCGAAAAACGAAAATTGCTGACTGAATCGCTGGATGATTACCAAGCAGAACAAATCGCAGGCTCAGAACAACCGAAAACATCGCTTGAAAGCGATGACGATGGACACTACAGCATGGAAATGATCCGAAAAGCCATCGCAGCCCTGCCGGATGGATACCGCGTTGTTTTTTCGCTCTATGCAGTAGAAGGATACGACCACGAGGAGATTGCCCAAATCATGAACATTAGCGAGTCCACCAGTAAATCGCAGTACCACCGCGCAAAAGTCAAAGTGCGCTCCCTGCTAGAAGCCCTGGCGGTCTGATGCAAGCCTTCGGAACAATTGATGCTTCCCCATGAAAAACTTCGACGATACCGATCCATTAGCCGAACGCATCCAACGGGAACGCGACGCGCTGGACCGCGATATGCCCAGAGCGGATTTGTGGGAAGACATTTCCGCAAAGCTGGACCCGGATGTTCAAACCCGTCGCCCCAAAGTCTTTACCCTGTTGCCTGTCTTGCGGGTAGCTGCTGTTCTTGTCGGGTTGAGCGCCGTAGGGCTGTGGCTCACGCGCATGGACCGGAAAGCTGGCCAACCAGCCACCGCAGTTGTGCTTGACGAGGACATTTCGCCCGCCAATGACCCCATGCTGACCGACCCGCGCTTTACCGAGTTGCGAAAAATGGAGTCTGAATACGCGCGGCTGGAGCAAAGCAAGGCCGACCTGATCTTGGAAAACCCGGATCTGAGCCCCGAGGATGCCCAGCAAGCCATTGACCTGATTGACGATTTGGAAAACGATTACCGCCAGCTCCGCCAGGAGCTGGAAGCGGGCGCCGATGCCGAAAAAGTACTGGAAGCTATGGTGCGCAATTACCGCCAGCGCATCGAGGTGCTCGAGCGCATGTCAGACCTGTTTAGTCCCACCCCCCCCACCCAAAACCTAGAGGAATATGCTTCGTCTATTGTGCTTTAGTCTGCTGGTGGGACTGTTGGGTTCCCCCTTCGCGCAGGCGAGTGAATTGGAATTGACCAAACGCATGGACACGGTCTATGCGGTGCAGCCTGGCTTGCGGCTTGAGCTTGACAACCGCTACGGAAATGTTGTCTTTAGTGTCTGGAACAAAAACGAGGTTCGCGTCGAAGTGGACATCCGGGTTCGGGAAAGCGACAACCTCAAAGCCGCAGAAACCCTGGCGGGCGTACGCAGCATACAAGTTCTCTACGGCGGTTTTTTGCGGCTTGAAACCACCTTTGATGAGCAGAGCAGCGGCATCAAACGCGTGATGCAAAACCTCAACCCTTTTGAGCGCAGCACCGTGGATGTTGATTACCGCATAACCCTGCCAGCATACACCGTTTGCGAAATCAGCAACCAGTTCGGAGATGTGTATTTCGAAGGGCTGCAGGCTCCTGCCACGATCAATTTGCGCTATGGCGACCTGCGTTCGCAATCGCTGGCTGACGGAAGTTGGGTTCGGGTGGAATACGGCAATGCCGTGATCGGGAGTGCTGATCAACTTTTTGCCACCGTTTCCAATTCTGAGTTTGAATTGCGTCAGTCAAAATCGCTGGAGCTGCAAAGCGATGGCTCTAAAATTCGCATTGAACAGGTCACCGATCTGCGCCTGGCTTCCCGCAAAGACAACATTCGTTTGAACGATGTCCGCACCTTGCGCGGCCAAGGGCGATTTACCGACTTATTCATCGCAGCGCTGCAACAATCCTGTGATCTGGAGTGGTCGCTGGGCAGCATTGACATTGCTGCACTCAGCCCGGGGTTTGGCGAGCTGCGTTTCGACCAGCGCAACACCACCGTAAAAGTGAATGTGGCCAACTTTGGCTTTGCCCTCCAAGCTTACCTGGAAGGCGGCCAATTGATCGTGCCCAAAGAAATCACAGAGCTAAACGTCAAAGTCCTGGACACGAAGAACAAAATCCGGAGCCTCACCGGCCAAATGCCAGCGGGATCAGGTGCCGGGAGCGGCAAAGGCAAGTTTGTTCTGCGGGGAAAAGAGGGCGAGTACGTCCTCTACCGCTAAGGCTGCATCACGTGTTTTTAGGCAACTTGAGGGTGTAAGGCTTGCCGGGTAGTACGGTGAGTTTGCTGCTCCGAATCCACGGATTAAGGTAGCGCAACATCTTGTAGTTGCTGCCCTGCTCGCGCGCGAAAGCCTGCAAGTCGGCCACTGAAGCACTGACGGTGACTTCGCGGTACTCTAGCGGCGGATACAAATCTTCCTCATCCAACACAAAGCCGTAGCGCTCGTGTTGCTCGTAGATGAGCTTGAACGCCAATATGCGGAACACGTAACGCGAAGTTTCCGTGCTCAAAAAGAGATCGTAGTAGTTTTTAACCTGCTGGTCGCTGAGTTTGCGGTCCAAACCGCCCATGCCCATGTTGTAGGAAGCGGCGGCGAGTGTCCAACTGCCGTAACGGTCATAAGCGCGCTTCAAGTAGCGGCAGGCAGCTTCGGTAGAGCGCTCCACATCGTAGCGCTGGTCCACTTCGGCGGTGACCACCAACCCGTTTTCTTTAGCAGTTGCCTCAAGCAATTGCCAGAATCCCGTGGCTTCTGCCGGAGAAACCACATTTCGAAGGTTGCTTTCGGCTACCGCGAGGTATTTAAAATCATCCGGAATGCCGTTTTTGGCCAAAATCGGCTCCATGATCGGGAACCAGCGGTTGGCCAGTTTCAGGTTTTGCAGAGTTTGGGAATGCCAGTAGGAGTTGACCAGCAACTCCCGGTCCATGCGCTCCAGCACTTCCTGGTCATCCATCGGGACAGGCTCTCCGGCCAGGGTCAGGTTCTTGGGCATTTTTACCGCCGGGTAGGCGGGTTGTACCCCTCCCGACAGCACAGGGCTTTCCGTTTCGGCCACGCCATTTGCGGCGTCAACCGAATGATTCCCCAGGGATAAAAAGGCCAGCACACCTGTGGTCAGGACAAAGAGCGCAGCGAGGATGTATTTCATGGCAACAAGTTTAGCCGGGTTAATCCGGCGGGCGAGGCAAGGAGCGTTTATACAGCGGAACGGTGGAACAGGGTTCCCCAAACATCAGGCTTAGCACAATCGGGCGGAGGAGTCTGGTCACTTCCAGGAAGGCGGCTTCCGGCACAGGCTTGTCGGCACAGCCCTTGACGACCACCCGGGCATCGCGGTAAGGTTCGAGGTCCATCTTCTGGATACGCTCCAGAAAAATCCGTGTTTCAGTTTCGGTCAACGTTCCAAAATAGATCCCCTTGGTCTGTGGCTGAGCCTGAACCGCCACCAACATATAGGCCCATACCGGAATGATGGCATCCGCGCTGCAAAAAACTGCGAGGATCTTGTTTTCAAACAACGACCAGTCTTGATCCGCCATAGCCTGGCGAAACTCTTTCTCGCGCAAAACCAGTCCTTTAAACAGGAACGGGGCGAGATCAAACGGAACAATCTCCAAATTTGGGGCGAAATCCTCCAGTTTGAGGGTGATTAGGCCGCTCTGGGCTACTTTATTGATAATACTCAATGGGGGTGGGCTTCTTCAGAATGCTCAGCGTCAAATTTACCCCAAATCTGCGCCAAAAAGCCCGAGCACTTTTCAGTACCCGGGCGTTTTGATGGATCTGGGCTCAACGCAGGATCTGGGGTTTTTAGGAATTCCCCTTAATTGAACAGGCGGCGATTGTCTATAACCTCAATCTCCCGCTTAAAGGCCTCCAGCAAACTGTTGAGCGAATAGCGGTTGCGCTCCTGGCTGTTCAGGCGCATAGAAACTGGTGCGTAATCGGGTAGCTCTTCGGCCAATTGCACCGAGGTAGGCTGGATAATGAAGACGCCCTGCTTTCCGGCCACTGGCCCGGAAACCTGATTGAGGTTCATGCCAAAGGCCAACCCCAAAATTTCCGGCTCCGCACCAACCTGCGGAATGAAATTGCTGCCAAAGGTGGCATTGGAGGCCGTAGATACCTGCAGGCCCAAGTTACTGGCAATCTTTTGGAGGTCACCGGAAGCATTGGCAACGGCCTGCTCGGCCTTCTTGAGCAACTGCTCGGCCTTCTTATCATTGATTAATTCGGCCTCCAATTGCGTGCGCACCGATTCCACATCCGGAACGCCGTCATCAGTTTTATCTTTCAAGCGAACCACGATGTGCTTGTCCTCCAGGTGGAACATTTGCACGTCGCCCTTGTCGGCATTGAACCCCCAGTCGATAACGGGTCTGGACTGCGGCAAATTCACGATGCTGAACTGGTTGTCGCGGAAGGTGCCAGAAATACGATTCTGGTACCCCATTTCCGTAACCCCTTTGTCAAAGGCCTCGTCGCTGCCGTACTTTTCGTAGAAGGTTTCTGCGGCGTTAAACGCAACATCGTCGGTTTCGCGGCTCGGTTTGATTTCGCGGGCCAGAAAAGAGACCTTGATAAAATCCTGAACGTTTTTCTTCTCCACAATTTCCATGATATGGAAACCAATGGGCGAAGACACCACTTCCGGTTTCCCGACAGTTCCGGTTTCGTAAATGAAACTTTGCAGTTCGGGGAAGAAGGGCGTGTTGGGGTTGATCCAGCCCAGATCACCGCCGCTTTCGCGGTTGCTCTCGTCATCGGAATGTTGGGCAGCGAGGGCTTCAAACGCAGTGCCCGCCTGCAATAAGCCGTACAAACTGTCGATCCGGCTTTGGAGCGCCGCTTTATTGCCCCCCTGGTCCAGGCGCAGGAAAATGTGGCGAACAGACGTAGAATCCGGGTAGCGGTTGCGGTCGCCCAAACGGGCAATTTTGTAGGCACCGCCTTCCAGGTAAGGAGCGGTGTAGGTTTCCGAGGGAAGGGCGAAAATTTCCCGCGCAAGCGCGGAATCACCCATCACGCTGTAGAGGTCAGCCAGGCGGAACCAGGCATTAGTAAAGGCCAGTGGGTCTTGCGAATACAAGCTGAGGAAGGAGGAGTCGTTGGACTCGCTCATCCACTGCCCTTTGTACTCCATCAACTTGTCCATTACGGCCTGGGAATCGGTGGGGGTGGCAATCACGTCAAATGCCACATATTCGATGTTGCGGCTGGCTTCCTGCTCCGTGAACGTAGGCAGCATTTCCTGGTACTTGGCCTTGACTTCTTCTTCGGTGAATTTGACCTCTTCATCCATGATGTCCCGGTAGGGTAACAGCACGTAGTTGAGGGCAAGGCGGGTATTCTGCATCTGGTGGTCGCGCTTAGCCATCCACTGAGGGGTATAAGCCGATTTCTGCATCAGGTCCGTGTACTTCTTCTGAAGCTGCTCCTCGCGAACAGCGGCTTCGCGCAGCAGAAAATCGCGGTAATACTGCTCCAACACCGGGAATTGTTCCCATTGCTGGGGATTGGAAACCAACTGGACAAATTGTTGTACGGCGCCAGGTTGGCTGGGATCGAGCCCAAACTGCGGGAAAGCCTGACGAAGTTGACCAATGTAAGGGTGGGGCTGTTCGCCGTAAATCAGGTTGGCAAATTCCGTCTCGGTGACCCGCAATCCTGCTTTGTCCAGGCGCTGCTGCAAAAGCTTGTTGTTGACCAATTGCTCCCAGGCCTGCTCTTCCAGCGTAAATGCCGTGGCCTCGTCCAGGCGGAAGTTGCCCTGACGGGCATCAACTACCCGCTGCTGACGCACCAAGTAGTCGTTTTGAGCGCGGGCAACCGCCGTGTTGTATTCGTCCGGACTCAACTCCACGCCGCCAATGCTGGCAAATTCGGTTTTGTCACGACGACCCATCGAGCCACCAGTAGACTGAGTGGAGTCCATGATGAGAAAGCCTACCAGAGCGATGGCGATGAAGACGAATACGATCCAGATGCGTTTTTGGATCTCACCAATGATGGCCATAGAAAGCAGTTTAATCCTTTTCGGGGGCGGTTTTTAACGGGTATTTAGCAAAATTGAGCAGAGAAAGAACCCCTCTTTTGGCAAACACCAACACGCCTTTGAACCCCCGAATTTATGGGAAGGGCAAAGATAGTGATTCCGTGGTAAGACAAGCCTTTAGAGCCAAGGATTCCGGGGGTTGTAACGCAAGATGCAGCCCCAGTGTTGCCAAATCAGGACAACAGGCGCACTTTGACGGTCTCTATGCGCTTAGACGACGCATAAAGTATGTCGAATTCCATGTTTTTGATGCTGATTTTCTGGTTCATATCGGGAATATCGCCCGTTTCAGCCACCAGATAACCCGCCAGGGTCTCGTACTCGCCCTCCGGGATGTTGAACGCGTATTTCTCGTTGAGGTAGTCAATTTCCAAGCGACCGCTGAACATATACTCGTTCGCTGACAACTGTTTTTCCAACAAATCCTCTTCGTCGTGCTCGTCCCGGATTTCGCCAAAAAGCTCTTCCAGCACATCTTCCATCGTGACAATGCCCGCTGTTCCGCCAAATTCATCCACCACCTGAGCAATGTTCTTTTTCTCTTTGCGGAAAGTGTTCAGCAGGTCCCGCGCCGTCATCGTCTCGGGTACAACAGGAATCGTCATCAGGATTGACCCAATGTTCCGGGGCATGTTGAGCAAGTCAAAATGGTGCACATACCCCAGAACATTATCCAGGCTCTTGAAATAAATGGGCAGGCGGGAGTAGCCGCTTTCAATAAAAACGCCCCTCAATTCCTCCAGCGAGCTGTTGATGCTCACGGCCTCCACCTCCAACCGGGGAACCATGCATTCCCTCACCTTGACTTCGCGCAAGTACAGGGCATTTTCGAACAATTCCGTGTCAATACCGCCCAGCTCGTCTGATTCGCGGGTGTTTTGCTCTACAAAATGCTGCAAATCCACTTTTGTGAAGGGCGCAGGAGCATTTTCGACCTGCATTTTAAACCCATTGCGGAGCAAAAAGCGAGACAAGGCGGTTGTGCCTTTTACCGGCAGAAACAGCAAATAATAGGTGAATTGGATCGGAATAGCCAGAATATGCAGGATCGCAATCGGATTGATTCGGAACAGCGTTTTGGGCACAAACTCTCCGAAAAAGAGCACCACGACCGTGGTTACCAGGGTTTGCACCAGCAACAGCAGAAACTCGCTCTCCAGGTTCGGCACCAGGTAGGGATCCAACAGCCGGGTCATGAGGACGCCAAAAACGACCAGGGCAATGTTGTTGCCGATGAGCATGGTTCCGATAAAATCGGAGGTATTCCGGCTGAAAAAACTAAGGATTTTGCCGGCTTTGCTGTGGTCTTTGCTCAGTTCAATACTGAGCTTGTTGGCCGAGAAGAAGGCAATTTCGGATCCGGAGAAAAACGCTGAGAATGCCAGCGTAATGAATATGTACAGAATTAATGGGTCCATGTTGGTTGAGGCAACGCAGGAGCGCCGCCGTTAGAAGAATCCTGGTGAAAATAAGGGAACTTCTAAAAACAGCCTCAGGCGGACTTGCCAGAGCGCGCTTTGTCGGCATAATAGGCCTCCATGTAGCGGCGATTTCGCTTTTTAAACCAGTACATAAACCCCGCCACACAGCCGGTAAACACCGTAATGTACAGGTAGTTGCCCCATGCCTGGCCGTTGATGGCCCGCACAATGGCCGTGGTCAGGGCAATGGCAGCCACCACCAACCACATCACTTCAATGATCCGCAGAAACTTACTCATGGTCGCGAATGTTTAAGGTGCCCTCCGGATTTAGGATTTTATACCGGGTGAATTCCTGGTCGGCTTCGAAGCCGGTGCCGAACAAAATCTCGTCTGACGTTCTGATCCGTACGAACTGGTCGGAATAGATGGTCTTTTTGATGGGATCCCAAATCAGCTCTTCGGTATTGAGCTGTTCGCCTTCTTCGTTGATGACCACCACATCTTTGCGGATAATGGTCAACTGGGTCTCTTCATAGCGAATGGCGTAGTCCGCTTCAAGCGTGCTGGAGGGCTGGCGGAGTTCGTCGTAGAAGGTCACTTTCACCCCGCCGGAAAACTCCATGTAGGCCTCGTTGGTCAAATGACGGGTAACCCGGGCAGACTGGAGCTGCATTTTAACCACGCCCTGGTCGCTGTAATAAATGGTCACGTCCTGGCCGCGCTCTACTGAGGGTTGAATTTTCTCGGCGGCTGCAAGCACGTCTGCCGGGTCGTTAACACAACCCGGCAGACCTGTTAGTAAAATCATCGCCACGCTCATCCTACTAAGGAAACCGTTCATGGCGGATTTTGTTTGAACTGGGCATCGTTAAAAAACCCAGATCCTGCATTGCGGCCAACAGCTAGTTGCTCTTTTTGCCGCGCAGGGTGGTGGTTTCGCCGATCCAGCAGCTAAAGGTATAAGAATCACCTTCGTTGAGGTTGCGCTCAAAAAGGTAAGTCTTGGTGGGCAGGTAGTCGCTGTAGCGGTTGATCCGGTCCTGGGCTTCACCCGCGGCACTGCCATCTACAGCCTTGGCCTGTGCGTATTTATCCAAGGCCGCCAATGCGCAGAGTTCACCGTCCATGCCTTCGCAGATGCTGCCGCTTGACGCGTACAAGTCGCCGATCAGGATGTAGGGATCTCCCCAATTAGGCCGGTAAGCAAGGGCCTTGCGAGCGTAGTCGCGGGCGCGGGCAAACTGCTTTTCCCGCTGAAAAACGCGAGCGATGACCAAGGAAAGCGTGCCTTTCCTTTCGCCATCCGTTTCCATCTCAATGGATTTGTTCCAGGCGGCTAAGGCACCGTCGCGGTCGCCGCGCTCCCACAGAATCTGACCGACGTCGCTCATCAGATCAGCACTGGGCTCCAGCTCGGCAATGCGCAGCACCACTTCGGAGAAGATCGGTTGCTCCGAGCAACGAGCACCCGTTGCGCTGTCAACAGGGGCGAGTTTGAGGCTGTTGTAAGCCTTTTTGAGCTCGTTAATGTCGCCCATGATTTTGTCCTTGTTGCGCTCCAACCGGGTAATCAACTTATCGCAGGTCAACAAACCGCGAGGCAGGTTCTCTTCAATCTTTGCTTTGGTGGCCCGCCAGCTATTGACTGCTTCGGCGTCGCCCGCCGTTTCGGCTTTGGCAATGTTGACTGCGGTGTAGCCTTCTAAACGATCGTAGATCGCCAGGATTTCTTCATCCGTTAGCAGGCCTTTGCTCCACAACACCGAGGTATATTGAAAGAAAGGGAACAACAAGTAGTACTCCGTGTTCTCCCCGCCGGCATCAATCGCTTCTTTAAACAGTCCGAAAACATAGCTGTGGCGCTCCGGACGGTATTTGTACATGTCATAAGCCAGGTAGCCCAAAACCTTGTCGGCTTCACCGAAGCACTCAATGCGCTTGCGGTGTACCATGACCAGCGTGTCCACTAAAGCCTGTTTGAGCACAGTATCCTGCTCGGCATCGGCCAGAATGGTGTACAATTTGACGCCATTGATGTAGGTGTTTTTGCTCAAGCCAGGAGCCTGGCTGAACACGTAACGCCAATGAGGTATGGCATCCACAAAATTATCCTGCTTGTAAAACTCGCGGTACAACGAGAATTCAATCTTTGACTTTTCCAAATCCGGACCTGTTTTGGAACAGGCATCGTCTTCGGCGATCATCAAAGAGGGAAGGGCTTTGCCGGCAGGCGCTGCTTGTGCGGTCAGGACCGTCAAGCTGACGCCTAAACCGAACAGAATCTGGCGCATGGTCTTCATAGCTTAGGTTAAAGGGTAACGAATGAGAAAGAAAGGTTAATTGACTTTCGATTTAATGAACCAGAAGCTGTCGCTTAAGGTGAAACTAACGCTGCCACGGTAAAAGGTTTCCGTGTAAAAGGCAGGATGGCTTCGCTGGCCAATTTCCAGGCTTAGGTTTATTCTGGAGTTTCGCTGAGGGGCGTATTGGTAGCTCACGGGTATACCGAAACCAAAGGTTATGCCAAACTCGCTGACGGGCTGCCCGTCAAACGTCAAATTGCCCTTACCGTATTGAAAACCAAGGCGATAGTCGAGGGGACGGGAATTTGTTTCAGGCCGGTCTGCCGGGGTGAATTCGCCTCCTGCCTTGATTTTCCAACTGTCGGTGAACGGTTCATCCTGGACAAAACCTTCAAATCCGCTCCAGCGAACCATTATAAAATCAGCGCCAACCCGCCAGAGGGGATTATCAATTTGACGGTATCCCTGACGGAAGCTGAACCCTGCACTGAACTCCAACGGAAGGCGAATGTCTGACTCGCCTACTTCAACATTAACCACCGAGTCTTTCAATTGCTGCAAGCTGCCGCCAAGCACCACGGTTATGTACTCGATGTTTTCCGAGCCGCTGATGCGATTGTTCAGCCGCCCGGTGGCACCGAGGTCCAATTTTAAGTCGTTGGGCAGATCAATGCGGTAGCCAATTCCCCCGTCTAAGACCAAGCCGCGAAAACGGTTAGTTCTCAGGGCGCGGGTGCTGTAGGCCCCTTCGACAAGCGTATCGGCAAAGGTGACAAAACGGGCATTGTTGATGGTTCCGAACAGATAGCCGGCGTTAAAACCGGCGGAAAACCCTCCCGTCCGGTACCCGGCTCCGAGGTAGGCTTCGTAAAGGGTGCCCGTTCCTTGAAAGTCAAGAATTTCTAACCCGATAGCCGGGTCGCGCACCTGCTCCTGCCGGATATTGTATTGAACCCGGCTAAACGGGACCAATCCCGCGCTGATGCCCAAGCGCTGCTTCCACACTGGAAAGCCGAAGGCCAAATGCGATAGGGAACCGTTGCCGGTGGTGATGGATTCGTCTTGGTCAGCGATGGTGAGCAGGTTGCCATATACCCCGATGTCCAGGTTGGTACGGTTCAGGTAGGCGTAGGAGGCCGGATTGGCGCGATTCAGAATAGCCGGGTCAAACAGCCCTGCTGATATGCCGCCCATGGCTTTGCTCCAAACGAACTCACGAGGTACCAAATCGCCGATGCCAAAGTTGGAAAAGGGCGAGTTTTCCTGTGCAAAAAGGCCGGAAAGAGGAGCGAGCGCCAGTAATACAAGGGGAAACCGGGCCCTAATTCCTCTCCAAAACATTGTAAATCAGAATTTTATTTAGACCCTCCATCAGCAAATGAGGAACGGCAAATATCCGGTTTTTCATTGATGCAGCCAAAGCAGGACCGTCGCCACCGGTCAACAACACCAGCATTCCGGGATATTCCTGGCGATAGCGGTCTACCAGGCCGTCTAATTCGGCAGCGGATGCCGTGACAGCGCCAGCCAGCAAGCACTCCCGGGTGCTTTTGCCCACTAACGGGGCCTCTTGCCCGGTGCCATTCCAGTCCACTAACGGCAGCCTTGCGGTAAACGTATGCATGGCGCGCAGCCGCATTCGGATGCCCGGCGCAATTACCCCCCCCTGGTACACGCCGGCGGAATCCACGAACTCAAGCGTGATGCAGGTGCCCGCATCAATGGCCAAAACCGGTTGGTTTGGCGCGCGATGCCATGCGCCCGCAGCCAACGCAATGCGGTCACGGCCAAGAGTTTGTGGCGTTTGGTAAGCACTGGCAAAGGGCAGCGGCGTGTCTGCTTGCAAGGTCAGCATTGGCAGTTGTTGACCCAGCCATTCGAGCAGGTCTGCGCGCTCCGGGCCGGTGTTGCTCAGCAGCACCTGCGCCGGTTGAAATTGCGCCAGAATTTGACCCAATGATGACCGATCAAGCCGTGCCTCCGGCAACTCCTGGGGGGCCAGCCCGCCGTTGTCAGCGCGTTCTTCAACGCCGCCAATACCCGCATGCAGGAGCGTGTGCCCCCGAAACACGGCGTATTTGTCCCGGGTGTTGCCGAGGTCAAGGGTCAGGTTTGTGGGGGGCGGGGGGTGCAT